>ERZ779737.286-NODE-286-length-49971-cov-3.657284_pt1 | contig 49971 bp, 32 predicted proteins | sample MGYA00511889_ERZ779737 | MGnify/ENA primary metagenome ERZ779737 (study PRJEB29588, sample SAMEA2163575) | human gut metagenome | biome: human gut; feature: human-associated habitat; material: faeces | place: Denmark | collected 2008/2010 ... | reverse complement strand
ATACCTACCCCGCATATAATACTTACCCTGGTGAAAAACCAATTAAAGGTATTACGATGTTAGAAATTGCCTGCCCTGCACAAGGAGGTAAAGCTAAAATTACAGTAGAAATGAGTAGTAAAAAATAACAAAAATATATTGCCTCAAAACATTATCCAAAACCTCAAAAGGACATCACACGTTTAACTGATTAAAGCACCATGAACAGAAAACAATCATTCATATTCAAAATAAGCAAAGTGTGTACACTCTTTCTTATTTTATGGAGTACAATACCTGCATTTGGATATGTGCCATCCACACATCCTCGATTGCTATTCAATAAAGTGGAAGAAAAAGAAGTAAAAAAACTAATCAAGAAAGATCCACTGGCCGGAAAACTAGCGTCTTTTCTGAAAGGAAAAGCCGACTCCATGGTCGTATTACCTCAGCTAACTTATGATTTAAATAAATATGGAAACATACTTTATACTTCAAGGGCTTATGTCACCAGATTAGGAACCCTTTCATTGGCTTATCGCCTTTATGGAGAGCAGAAATACCTGGATGCTGTTAATAAGACCTTACTCTGGATATGCGACTACAAAGACTGGGATCCAAAACATTTCCTTGATACTGCAGAAATGACTACAGCTGTGGCCATCGCTTATGACTGGCTTTTTGATGCACTTCCTGAAAGTACCCGACAGAAAGTCAAGGAAAGTATCTACAAGAATGCGATTTCCATCGTTTTGCGCGAATATGAAAAAGGAGGCCCTGGAAGCTGGGCTAAAAGAGAAACTAACTGGAATGTGGTATGTAACACAGGTATGACCTTGGGAGCACTGGCCGTAGCAGAAGATTATCCGAAGGAAACAGCAACAATCTTGAAAAATGCCGCTCGCTACATGCCAAACTGTCTGAAACATTTTGCTCCTGACGGAGTTTGTTATGAATCACTAACCTATTGGGGATACACCACCAGTTATCTTGCCTTATATCTGAAAGCTGTAGAGCAAAACGGAGGTGATCAGGCTGGAATCGGACAGCTTCCAGGAATTTCCAAAACTGCACTTTATTTTAAACGTACTCTAACTCCTTCTGGACAACAATTTAATTTTGGTAATACAACTATTGGAGAAGCATTAAATACTCCTTCGTTTTTCTTCTTCAGTAAATACTATCGCCTGCCGGAAGTAGCAGAATGGTTCCGCACAGAAATAAACCAAAGTATTCAAGGGAAAAAGGCATTACACCCACTTTTCTTTCTAACATTACCTTGGTTTGATGCAAAATCACCCACAAAAACAGAAAATATTCCGCCACTAGAGGTATACCACAATAGTATTAACGACCTGCTTGTGCTTAACGGGAACCGTGAAGAAAAAGGTTCCATCTTTCTTGTTGCCAAAGGAGGTACTCCTAACCAAGCACACCAACAAATGGATTGCGGCACATTTATCATCGAAAGTGACAGTGTGTGCTGGACAGAAGACCTAGGCGCCGATGATTACGCCTTACCTGGATTCTGGGATTATAAACCAGGAGGAGACCGATGGAAATACTTCCGCAACAATAATTTCTCACATAATACATTGAATATTGACAGACAGCCACAATACGCCAATGGTAAAGCTTTCGTATGTGAAGAAAATACGCATACAGCACAACCTTATGCACGACTTGATCTTTCGGAGGTATATAAAGTGCAAGCTTGCAAAGCTTTCCGTAAATTCACACTGGTCAATGACCATACTATCGAAGTAGAAGATAAAGTGGAATTACGAAATCCATCCTCTACCGTTTTTTGGACCGCAGCAACAAAAGCCGATGTTACAATAAACGGATCAGTTGCACAGCTTCAAAAAGACGGAAAAGTTTTCTATTTTCGTATTCTTTCTCCCGAAAGAGCTACTTTCCATACCTACCCCGCATATAATACTTACCCTGGTGAAAAACCAATTAAAGGTATTACTATGTTAGAAATAGCCTGCCCTGCACAAGGAGGTAAAGCTAAAATTACAGTAGAAATGAGCAATAAAAAATAATAACAGCCCTTTTTGATTAAAAATCATTTACAAACATATTAAAAAAACCATAAAGCTAAATCAATTATGAACATCACTTTACACTTAATTTTGACATTTTTTTTACTGACAGGAATACAGAGCCTTCAAGCCCAAGATGATACACCAACTTTTCACGGTCTATATGCCGATAAATTACCTGTGGTATGGGATGAAGGTATCCCGTTAGGTAATGGAATTATGGGTACATTAATCTGGCAAAAAGGAGCGAACCTCCGTTTGGCACTAGACCGTGCCGACTTGTGGGATCTTCGCCCTGTCAAAGAGTTCTCAGGCCCAGATTATTCTTACCGCTTCATACAGGAAGCCGTAAAAAAGAATGATTTAAGCGAAGTGTATAAACTTATTGACGCACGAACCAGTCAGGATATTGCTCCCACCAAGATTCCGGCCGGCGCTATTGAGTTTGGTATCCAAAAACTAGGAGAAATAGAAAGTGTGAAACTTGATGTGCACAAAGCTACTTGCACAATCCAATGGAAAAACGGGACAAAAGGACAGTTCTTTACAGGAGCAACTGATAAGATGGGGCATTTCAAATTTACTCATCTTCCTGACACTTTATCTATTTTTTTTCAACGTCCACAATTCGAACTGGAAAAGGGAATTAAAGAATCTCATAATTCCCTATCACGTTTAGGATACAAAAATGGGAAAGTAAAAGAAAAAGAAAATTCCATCTACTATTACCAAAAATTATATGGCGAAACATCTTACGAAGTTGTACTTAAATGGACGTATCCCAACAAACAGACTTTAGAAGGTACTTACTGCTTGACAACGCAAGGTACATGGTACAGTGAACCGGAAAGCGCAGAAAATCTGATGAAGAAATATACGGAAAACTTTGATGCTGCACTCTCTGCACATCAGCAATGGTGGCAAGACTACTGGAGCCGTTGCCGTATCACCCTGCCAGACAAAATACTCGAAAGACAATGGTATCTGGAGATGTATAAATTTGGAGCAGCTTCCCGAAAAGATGCTCCACCTATCTGTCTGCAAGCTGTGTGGACAGCCGACAACGGCCAAACTCCTCCCTGGAGAGGCGATTTTCATAACGACCTGAACACACAGCTAAGTTACTGGCCAGGTTATGCCTCCAATCACATGGAAGAATCAGAAGTTTTTACTGACTGGTTATGGAAGATAAAACAGAACAGTGAAAATTATACCAGACAATTCTTCGGGGTAGAAGGTCTGAATGTACCTTGCATATCGACTCTCAACGGTAAGAATCTGGGAGGATGGAACCAGTACTCTCACCAACCAAGTACATCCGGGTGGCTAGCTCATCACTTCTACCTACAATGGAAATATTCTGCAGATACTCGTTTCCTGAAAGAAAAGGCCTATCCGTGGGTGAAAGAAGCAGCCCGCTACTTTGAAAATATTTCAAAAAAAGGAAAGGACGGTATGCGAAAACTTCCGCTGTCAAGTTCACCGGAAATCAATGATAACCGACCGGATGCCTGGTTTACAGAAACCACAAACTTTGACCTTGCTTGCATTCGCTTTACCTTACAAGCAGCTGGAGAAATGGCCGACAGCCTGAAACTAACCAATGAAGCAGCTCACTGGAAACAACAATTAAAAGAATGGCCAGACTTTGCTACAGACTCCACTGGGCTGACCATTGCTCCTCATTATCCGTTGAAATATACACACCGCCATCTCTCGCATCTGTTAGCTTTCCATCCACTGGGGCTGCTGGATATATCCCAAGGTAAAGATGTAAAAAAACTCCTGGAACGTTCTGTTCATCATTTTGAAGAACAAGGTGTACAAGGATGGGTGGGCTATACCTACACATGGTTAGCTAACATGCAAGCGCGTCTTTTCAATGGAGATGCAGCCTCACGCTCCTTGCATATCTTTATCAAAGCCTTCTGTTCTCCCAACAGTTTTCATTTAAACGGAGACCAGCTTCGGAAAGGGTACTCCGGTTTTACATATCGCCCCTTTACTTTGGAAGGTAATTTTGCCTACGCTTCTGCCATACAAGAAATGCTGCTACAGAGCCATACAGGCGTGATACGGGTATTCCCAGCTCTTCCAGAAAGTTGGCAAGAAGCCTCATTCCAGAACATGAGAGCTATAGGAGGCTTTCTGGTCAGTGCAGACTTTCGAGAAGGAAAGGTAAAACAAATTTCTATTCATTCAGAAAAGGGAGGAACACTAAAACTATGGAATCCATTCAAAAAAAAGACAGAAACCATTCAATTAAAAGCAGGAGAAATATTAACTATTGATTAATTATATATCTTCACCATTCAGATCCTGATTGGTGAAGATATCCATTAATAATTCCTAGCCTATATAAAAAACTCTGACAGTATAGCTATAAAATTAGCCACTAATTACAATAAACTACACAACTGACAATATCTAAGTCTCAGATTAAATTTAAATATATATGAAACTATCACTAATCCAAAGCATTAGACTGTAAGCAGAAAATTTATCCTTTTCTACAAGTTCCTGCTTTAAAGGATAACTACAATACAAAAATTTACCTCTACAAATTCCATTATCTTATAATATAAATTTAATTTCCTATGAATTACATAAAAAGACTAGAATTATTCATCTTACAATGGTGTATTGCATTAACTGTTCTTGCTCAAATTACAGTATTTCCTTGGCCTGCACATCTAACTGAAAAAAAAGAAATATTTATACTAACCCAAAATATAAATATAAAGGGAAATGGAGAATATGCTGACAAACTTGCCAAAGATTTATGCCAGGATTTGAAAAATCTATCTTTCTTAAACATAAAAATTCCAGAAAAGCGAAGTATAGAATTTCGCTTAAATACACAGAGCGATTTTGAAAAAGAAGCATATTCCTTAAAAATAGATACAGAGAAAATACTGTTAGAAGCCTCTTCTAAAGAAGGATTGTTTTATGCCAAAGAAACTTTGTGGCAAATGATAAAACAAAGAAAAGGAAAGCTAGCAGTCTGTCATATAAAAGATTATCCTCAATATCAGTGGAGAGGATTTATGCTAGACGAAAGCCGGCATTTTTTTGGCAAAGAAAAAGTAAAACAATATTTAGATTTAATGGCTTCACTGAAACTGAATGTCTTCCACTGGCATTTAACAGATGAAACCGGCTGGCGAATTGAAATTAAGCGTTATCCCAAATTAACTACAGAAGGAAGTATAGGAAATTGGCATAACCCACAGGCTCCAGCAAAATATTATACCCAAAAAGATATCCGAGAGATTGTTGCCTATGCAGCAGATCGTAATATTATGGTAATACCAGAGTTTGATATGCCAGGACATGCAACGGCTGTTTGCCGAGCCTACCCGGAAGTTTCAGGTGGAGGTGAAGGTAGATGGAAACATTTTACATTCCATCCTTGCAAGGAAGAAACATTTCGATTCATCAGCAATGTATTAGATGAACTTATTGATTTATTCCCTTCTCCTTACATACATATAGGGGGAGATGAAGTACATTTCGGGAATCAAAGCTGGTTTACAGATCCCAATATACAGCGTTTTATAAAAGAAAATAATCTAATAAATGAAACCGGACTAGAACATTATTTTATCCGCCGCGTGGTAGACATTGTTGCTTCAAAAGGAAAAACAGCCATTGGATGGGATGAAATTGTAGATGCAGGTGTATCTCCATCGAAAGTAATTGTCATGTGGTGGCGCCACGACCGCAAATACCAATTACTAAAAGCACTAGAATATGGATATAGAGTGATTATGACGCCACGCAGACCTTTCTATGGGGATTTCATACAATATGCTAGCCACAAAATAGGTAGACAATGGAGTGGTTATAACACTTTAGAAACAGTGTATGACTATCCTAGCTCAATAAATTACTTAATGAGAGGATATGAAAAACAGGTTATGGGTATGCAATTTTCCATGTGGACAGAACGTATAGCCAATGAAAAACGACTAGATTTCATGACTTTTCCACGCTTAATTGCACTAGCTGAAGCTGCCTGGACACTTGAAACAAGAAAGGAATGTACTTCCTTTTTACAACGCTTGCCAATTTTCCTTCAGTGGCTAGATGAAAAAGGTATTTACTACTTTAATCCCTTTCAGCCTTCCAGCACACCAGAACCTGATGCACCAGATAAAGAAGATGTATTAAAAAACGGATAGGTTGTATAGACAACATATTTATCAGATGAGCAGTCATAATAAAACAAAACATTTGTCAAATGACAATCTTAATATTATTGAACATAAACGTATATTCGATTCTTATCAATAATATTAACCTATAACCTAATCAAATAATGATACCAATAACCAAATTCATTTCAGCCCTAACAGGATTGCATGTATCCACTATCACCTCCTACAGACAAAGTTACACACCTATTTCCTTACCTCACCTGTTTTCCAATCACATGGTTTTACAAAAGGGAAAAGAAACTTCTATATGGAGAAAAGGGCAAACAGGAATATCATTTACTTTTACTTCAAATAGACTAATACGTAAAGGGAAATACAAGTGGACTAGAAGTTGCAGGAAGTGACAAGAAATTTATAAAAGCTCAAGGAATAATCAACAAAGAAAATCAGCTTATAGTATTTTCACCAAGCATCAAAAAGCCTTATTATGTAAGATATTGCTTCAATGACGATTCTATTGGAAATCTATTCAACAAAGCAGGATTACTTGTTGCCCCATTCAGAACAGATAAATAAACATAAATCAATACAAGAAACTATGGCACATTCAAAAATACACATTTTTATCTTATTACTCATTTTTCTGTTACCAACCAAAAGTATAGCAACAGAACCTCTTACGTTATATTACAAATCACCTGCCACAAACTGGAATGAAGCACTTCCCATAGGCAATGGATTTATCGGTGCAATGGTATTTGGAGGAACCGGCAAAGAACTATTGCAACTAAATGAAAATAGCTTATACAGTGGCAATCCAGCTGTACGTATCCATAGCGTAAACATCCAGCCTCTATACAATGCCGTATTAAAACTATTAAAAGAAGGTGCGTACGAAGAAGCTCAAAAAATCATGGAAGAAAACTGGCAAGGACGTTTACATCAAAGTTTTCAACCATTAGGCAACTTATATATTCATTTTAATCATGATACCGCAAAAGTCAACAACTATAAACGTAAACTTGACTTGCAAAAATCTATAATTACTATTTCTTACAATATAGATGGCAATAAAATAAAACGGGAATACTTTGCAAGTAACCCAGACAAAACAATTGTAATGAGAATAACATCAGAAAAACCAATCGAATTGTCATTAGGTTTCAGCACCCCACATCCCAACGGAACAACTAGAATCAATCCAGACTGTTCAATGAGTATTTGTGGACAAGCCCCTGATTATTGCGACAGACGCCCTAAAAAATATCTTATTGATAACAAACTAACTCACCTTCATCCATACTTCTTCTCTAAAAGTGGAAAACTGATACACGATAGTCCTTTGGTATATTCTAATTCACAAGGAAAAGGCATGTTATTTGAAGGGAGAATTAAAGTACTGAAAGGTAAGGCTACAACCATACATGACAGTCTCAATGTGAAAGGTAATGAAATCATCATATTATTAACAGCGGCAACAAGTTATAACGGAATGGAGAAAGACCCAGTAATAGAAGGCGCATCTCCTAAACAAAAAAACAGCCAAATATTGGCTGCCGCATCTTCCTTCACATACAATCAGTTACTTGAACGGCATATAAAAGACTACCAGTCATTATTCGATAACACCACACTAACACTTAGTACAGAAAAAAATTACTCATCTGTAGACACAAGTGAACGTATCAAGAACTTTAATAAAAATAACGATAACGAACTGGCTGCCTTACTTTTTCAATATGGACGATATTTACTGATTTCTTCTTCACGAAATGGAGGACAACCAGCTAACTTGCAAGGAATCTGGAATAAAGACAGAGTACCATCCTGGAGCTCTGGATACACAATGAATATCAATCTCGAAATGAACTATTGGCCTGCAGAAATCACAGGACTGGCAGAATGTATGCCACCAATGTTCAACTTGATAAAAGAACTATCCATCAGTGGCAAAGATATGGCTCAGCGGATGTATGGATTAAGTGGGTGGGCAGCACATCATAACACATCTATATGGCGTGAAGCATACCCTACTGACGGGCCAATGAATGCCATTTTCTGGAACATGACAGGAGGATGGTTATGCCACCATTTATGGGAACATTATTTGTTTACAGGCGACAAAACATTCCTAAAAGAAACAGCCTACCCTTTAATGAAAGGAGCTGCTAAATTCTACGATGAATGGCTTATAAAGCACAACGGCTATTGGATAACTCCAATCTCCATATCACCGGAAAACACGTTCCGTTACGATAACGATAAATATGCAGCAGTAAGTATGGGAAGCACCATGGATATAGCTATTATCCGTGACTTATTCAACAACATAGTTAACGCAACAAAAATCTTAGACATAGACCATGAATTCGGAAAACATATACAACAAAAACAAGATAAATTATTGCCATACCAAATTGGCGCAAAAGGACAAATTCAAGAATGGATGTATGACTTTCAAGAAGCAGAACCTCAACATCGACATCTGTCCCATTTAATTGGATTATACCCTTACAACCAATTAACTTACAGCAAGACTCCTGAATTAATGAAAGCAGCTTATAAAAGTCTGGATTTGCGGGGGGATGAAGCAACTGGATGGTCCATGGGATGGAAAATTAACTTATGGGCACGAATGCAAGATGGAAATCACGCATATAAAATTATACGTAATCTTTTTCATCTTGTCAAACCTGATGCTGTATATCCCCAGCCTGGAGGATTATATCCCAATATGTTTGATGCACATCCACCCTTTCAAATAGACGGAAATTTTGGATATACAGCAGGTATTGCTGAAATGCTCATACAAAGTCATGATGGGTTAATTCATTTATTGCCAGCTTTACCCGATGCTTGGAAAAAGGGAGGAAGCGGAAAAGGGTTCCGTGCCCGTGGAGGATTTATTTTTGATTTTAACTGGGAAAATGGAAAAATAAATTATTTGAAAATAAAATCCTTGAATGGAAATCCCTGCAAGGTAAAATTCAACAACTCAACTCACTCTGTATCTTTAAAAGCAGGGGAAGAAAAAAGAATAATCTAGCATGAATTCAATATAAATCAAAAAAATATATTAGACTTATGCCAAACTCGCATTATATTACCTTTTACCCTAGAAGACGTTATTTAGTATCAGAGTGGAAGCAATTGCTATCACTCCTCCAAATATAGGTCACCAATTGAATTCATAAGAGGTACCCAGTCTTTCTTCTCCTGAAAGCTATACTAAATTCAATAGACCAGTTTAATTGTGGAATAACAATAGTAACAGAAGAAATTTAAAAAAATCCATCGTTTCTATTATTTCCCCAATCAACAAACTTCTTCCAACAAGACCTTTTGTAGGTTTAAGCTATTTTTCCTAAATTGCCATAGTTTTTATACATGGGAACAATGAAAATTAACACAGCAATTACGATAATCTTCTTGCTATGCCTGCAAGTATCTTCCGCTTTTTGCAATACAAATCTTAAACATTTAAGTAAAGCAGAAGGCCTTTCACAAGTATCTGTACTCTCAATCTGTCAAGATGAACTCGGCAGAATGTGGTTTGGTACCCTAGAAGGTCTCAATTGTTATGATGGGCAGAATGTGAAAATATACAGGCCAGGTGTAAAAGGTAGAGAAAGTACATTTTTTGGAAATGAAATATACAATCTAGCGTCTGACCATCAAGGGCATCTTCTATTTACATCTAATCAACAAGTCATTTTATACGATCTCTACGAAGAACGTTTTTCCAACTTAAATTTTAATCTAGACAAACTGCACGCCAAGGATTCACAGATATGGGGAACCGTCCGAGACAGCATCTTATTATGGAATCCTTCCACAAAACAATTTGATTTCATTTACAAGTTGAATAACCATCAGAAAATTACTTGTCTTCAAATGGAGACTCGTCATAGCGGATTTATAGGAACGACAAAAGGTGTTTACAAAATTGAAATCGGAAAGCATCCTTCCGTTCATTGTTTGATTCCACAAGTCTATACATATAATATGTATCAAGACCGGCGAAAGAATCTATGGATTGCTATTTACCATAAAGGTATATACAAAATCCGTATGGATAAAAACGACACTTCTATTGAAAAAGACTTTACACTTTCCAGTCCAGATGTACGCTGTTTTGCAGAAGATGAAGCAGGAAATATATGGGCTGGTACGTTTAATGGATTGAATAAAATAGATTTAACCGGTCAGGTCACCCATTATTCAAACGATGCACAACCCTATAACCAGGAACAAACCTCTATCTATTCACTTTACAAAGATAAACAGGGCTCCCTGTGGATTGGAACATATTATGGAGGAGTTTATTATTTTAATCCACAAATAGATATTTTTCATCATTTTTCCAGTCATACTTCTTCCCGCAAAGGGTTGAATTCATCCATCACAGGAAAAATGCTTGAAGATAAACGAGGAGACATCTGGATATGCACCGAAAAAGGTGGACTAAATCTGTTAGACAGAAAACAAGAAAAGTTCTCTTATTTCCTGCACCAGAAAAGCCCTCAATATCCCGCGTTCCATTCTGTGAAATGCATGGCATACGATGAAAAAAAAGATTTACTTTATGTAGGCACACATAAACAAGGACTTCTTTGCCTCAGTCTCCCACAAGGTAATATTCAATTCCATACCACAAAAGCCGGACAATCTTTTAATCATATTCAATTTTTATCGGATAAACTTTATTTATTGTCCGAAAAAGGTATGTTTATTAAACAAGAAGGGAAATTACAAGCTCTATATCCTTTTCTTAAGGTAACCCAGCAACCGGGAAACACATTTTTCATAGACAGCCAACACCGGCTATGGATAGCACAACAACAACAAATTGTCAGAGTAAATATGGATAACCCACATGAAATATCTTTCTACCAATATGGAAAGAATGGAATGGAAACATTTCAGGCTCAGTGTATTACTGAAGACAAAACAGGACATATTTTTATTGGTACTTCTGGTGGTGGATTATATGAATTCCAAGAAAAAACAAATTGCTTTACGCCACATACAATATTGGATATTCGTTATTGCTATGACATACAAGTACACGAAAATAACACACTGATTATTTCCAACGAGAACGGAGTTTTAACCTATCATCCCGATAGAAAGGAGATAAAATTTATCAGTGCAGAAAAACAACTGCAACTTACTGCTACCAATGACAATGGAAGTCTATTGCTATGTAAGAATGGTGATATATTTGCAGGAGGAATAGGAGGTATCACTCGATTCAATCTAGGTTCTCTCTCTATACCAACTCCTCCCTACCAACTTTATTTTTCATCCTTAAAAGTGAATGATGTTCCTCTGACATATAATGAATCACAAGGAAATATTTCAAAAGCACTTCCGTTTACAGACAAAGTTACATTAGCACATAATGAAAATAATCTTTCTATATCTTTCAGCACAAATAATTATACTACAAGTGCTTATCAACCCGTTTACGAATACTATCTAGAAGGATTCAGCAAAAAATGGTCTACGACCTATGAGCATTTTATTACCTATACCAATTTAGCTCCTGGTAAATACAAATTAATTGTACAAGAAAAAGCAACTGGGCAACATGGTTTACATAAAATTGAATTACCTATCCAAATCTACTCACCATGGTGGGCTACAAAATGGGCATATATCCTTTACACTGTGCTAGGAGTTATCAGTATCCACCTCTTCCTAAAAAATAGACGCAACAGAATACGTCTACAGACATCATTAGTAAAAGAAAAACTAGAAAAAGAAAAAAAAGAAGAACTGATACAAGCTAAACAAGAATTTTTTGCAAACGTATCTCATGAGTTTCGTACTCCTTTAACTCTGATAACTGCTCAAATAGAGATACTATTGCAACACAATAATCTATCGCCTTATTTAAAAGGAAATCTACAAAAAATTTATAAGAATACCAGTAACTTAAAAGAACTCATTACAGAGTTATTGGATTTCAATAAAGCAGAAGAGAGAAAATTGCAGCTACGAATTGCGCACATGAACCTGATTCCCTATCTAGAACAGATATTCAAAGAATTTCAAAGTCAGGCTCAACGGCAAAAAATCCATTTTAAGTTTCATTCAGAAACTAATTCTCTTATATGCTGGTATGATCCATATCAATTTAAAAAGATAATTTCCAACCTATTATCTAACTCTTTTAAATATACAGCAGAAAATGGAACAATAGAACTGCAAGTAGCCGAACAGGAAACAACCATCGAAATTAAAGTGATAGATAATGGAGCAGGCATTCCCAAGGAAGCTATTCCACATTTATTCGAGCGATTCTATCAAGCTTCCAATTCTGAAATATCTTCAGGAAGTGGAATTGGTTTGGCTTTTTCAAATTACTTAGCCGAACTACATCATGGTAAAATTTCCGTCTCCAGTGCTCTGAATTATGGTAGTATTTTCACTGTCACACTGCCTAAAGAAAACATGTTCCAGGGAGATGATCATGTTACTTTTATATCAGATGAAATAGAAGAATTTTCAAAAAACTTTCAAGAAAGTACCCCTGTATCAACCTTCATGGAAAAAGAAGATTTATCTACATATACAAATTTCCAACCCAATATATCTGAGGAAGAAACAAATTGTAAAGATAAGATATTAATAATTGAAGACAATGAGGAACTTCTTCAACTGCTACTTTCCCTGCTATCTCCTCTCTACAGAGTTACCCTGGCCACAAACGGAAAAGAAGGGCTAGAAAAAGCATTAGAAGAATCTCCAGACCTGATTATAAGTGATGTCATGATGCCTATCATGAATGGAATAGAAATGTGCAAAAAAATAAAAAACGATTTGAATCTCTGCCACATTCCTGTAATTCTTCTCACAGCACTAACCTCTGAAAAGGACAAATTAAATGGGTTAAAGTGCGGTGCTGATGCATACATAGAAAAACCATTTACAAGTAGAATACTTTTAGGTCAAATTGCAAACTTATTATACACCAGAAAACTTTTAAGAAAAAAATATGAAGAAAACCCGGCCAATATGTTCACACCTCAAAGAGAAAGCACGCCTTTGGGTTTTAGCAAGCTTGACACTCTATTCCTCAAAAAAATAGAACAAATTATTTATGCACATCTTTCAGATGACACATTCGATGTAAATGCACTTGCCAAAGAATTATTGGTCAGCAGAAGTTCATTATATAATAAACTAAAAGCACTAGGCAATATCACTCCTAATGAACTGATTTTGAACATACGATTAGAACATGCTGCCCAATTACTACAAACCGAACCAGATTTACAAATTACAGAAGTAGCTTATAGAACCGGATTCAATTCTTTACGCCACTTCAGATACTGCTTTAAAGCACGATTTAATTTATCTCCCCAAGAATATAAAGCTGAAAGAACAAAAAATTTTCCCCCTGCTGAATCTCCGACATAAAGTCGGAATCAGCAGAGGGAAAGTCCTTCTCCATTTATAGAGATTCTATAACTATTTAATGCTTATCTATGACATACTCGATAAAACAACAGCCTTCATATTGCTTCTTAAACCGAAAGCTACTTAAACGAGTAATACTTCTTCCTGCATTTACTTGAATGTTTTTTATTCTTTTGCTGTCGATTATTTTTCCATTCTCATTTTTCAGACGTACCTCTAAATCTACTTTACATTCTTCTCCCAAATTAAAAATCACAGGAGTTATAAAGTCATCGGGACCATATACTACATCCACATTTTCACTAGCAGCCCAAATTCTTCCAAACACTTGCTTGTTGGCATAAAATGCCAGCTTTGGAACACCAAAGGCATCTATCAAAGGCTTCTGATAAGTAAACATATTGGCACCAGATTCTAAACTACACCAAGAAAAGCCATCATATCCAAGCAAGATTTGCTTTTTCATAGATTCCCAGGCAGCAAAAGCCTGAAAAGCCTGACTTGCTCTCCACTCTGAAGCATCCAGTTTACGCCCTATACTATTCTCCTCATACTCCCATTCATAGGACTGTACTTTATACCAAGGTTCTTTTCTAGCCAGTTCCCAGTTAGGTTGTGCGGCTGATTCTTCATGCTCAAAATTAAAAAAGGCCTTTTCATTAGCTCCTATACAAGAAGCTGCCCATTCGTACGGTGCTTTCCGTAAGTCACTCCATTTAGAGCCATATCCGGTATAAGCATCTTGATTACCACGAGTCATCATCTTTTCCATCAGTACTTTGGACGGAATCATAGCCTTTCCCTTATAATCCAATGTTCCATCATAATTTCCATAATGCGTATGCTGCCAAAAAGATGTCGGAGATATAAGTCTACTTGTATCTACACTACTGATGCAATGGTAAATACGTTCCATATAATCATTAGAGTCTGACACATCGTGCTTTTTAAAACGATTAGGATGATTACTTGCTTCCCACATTACAATAGAAGGATGATTATATACCTGCTTCATATATTGAGGATATCCTTCAAAATCTACATTCCACGATTCTCCTTCACGTACCCAACCAGCAGTCTGCCACAACAAATACACTCCTAACTGGTCTGCATATTCCGCATAACGAGGATCGTTGATTCCATCAATTGTATCTTTTTCTGCATGTACATGAATGCGCAACATATTGGCATCCATTTCCTTTATCATCAACAAATCTTTTACCACTGTTTCATCCGGCACACACCGATTCGTTTTGGCTACAGTCTCGATAGGATATCTATATCCCAGAATCTGAGCTCCATTCAACATCTCTACCTGATTATTTATATAAAGATTTCCGTTTTTCTGTTCTATTGTCCGGATTCCAGTAGTAGTCACATAATCATCTACAAGATTATCTTTTTCATCTCTTAAAATAACCTCTACTTTATAAAGGAAAGGACGCCCAGGCATCCACAACTGAGGACTTCGAACAGGAAGTTTCACAATAAACTTATTGTCTATTGAAGGACGTACTTCCACATCTTGTTTTAAAGAGGCTACTTTCTCCCCTTCTGATGGGAACCAAGGATAATAATTTATTTCAACACTTCCCTTATAATATTCAACTCCTGCATATTGCAAGACAATCTGGTTGGACAACAAAGCTTCTTCTCCCAAACAGTCAGTCTGCACAAACACGTCTTTTATCATGCATCTATTGGTCAGAATCAGCTCTGATCGCCCTAACTGCCATCCAATGTATGGATCAGAGGGGGAATGCAACATCAAATGTTGAGCTTTATATGGTTTAACTCTTACAGCAATCACATTCTCGCTATTCCTTTTCACATAAGAAGTTACATCCAGATTTACAGGGTGACGATCATTTATAACAGCAACCGGTTGTCCGTTTATCCAGACTTCACCACCAGGATCTAAGGTTTCTAATTTCAGGACAGCCCTTCCAAAATCTTCAACAAAGACCTTTTTTCTCAAATAATAGCTTTCTTCTTGTTCGCGAAGTCCACCATGAACAGAAGGTAAATTCACCTTCTTCCAGCAACTATCATCATAGGATAATTCTTGCCATCCTTCAATAGAACAGATCTTCTCAAAATCATCATCCAATAATAATTTAGAATAAAAAGGAGTGTGCTTATTTTTCTTATTTTCTTCAAAGCTAAACAAGAGAATATCATCCAGAATCATTTCTCCCATCTTTGAATCAAAAGAGAGTTTATTAATACCAGATTCTATAGTTGCATCTATAGGACATTCAATGGCCATTTCATCATTTATTGTCACAAAAAAGCGACGAGAAGGAAAATCACCATAAATTTCCATCTCTAGATTCTCATTCGATTTTATTTTTCCCGTACTAGTCTGATTACCGGAAGAAGCCTTTACAGAGTTATCTGCTATCTCCACAGTAATAGCGACACAATCCTGATGATAAAATGAAATATTACAATTTGATGTATATCGAGAAATATGAGTTTTAAATCTAAAACGCCAATTCATATCAGGTATAACTCTTTCTACACATGCATGATTTACTTTTAATGCACCATCTTCTATACTAGCTGATTTCGCTGTGTTCCATGCTCGCCAGCTTTCTTGTTGTTTTTTCATCTTAACTGGATGAAAGCCATAAGCTCTCCATTCTGATAGTCGAATTGTACGACGTACATTAGTCAGTGGCTGCGGCTTTAAACCTCCTACCACATCTTTTACCTCTTCATCTGTCAACAACGGTTTATCTAACTGAGGATTTCCCCAGTATTTAGAAGCATAGTCCGCATACTTATTTAAAAAGTCTACACGCTGCTCCGTATCCATCCATTCCGTCTCACCGTGAAAATCAGTCTCTCCATTTGCCTTTACATCCGATGTGAAATACCTCATCTCAAAGGTTTGCGATTTTTGTGCTTTCATCATAAACGGACACAAAAGCAAGCATAAAAAAATTCTTCCTTTCATTGTAATAACTGTTATAAGTAATTCTAATTCTTTAAAAGCAGATTTTATCTTCTTTTGCTTACTCAACAAATATACAATGAACAAACAGGAAAAAAGGAGAGCTCAGTCCATTTGCTAGACACCTGAAGTCTATTCTTCAAATGTTAATTCGTAAAATGACTCTAAAATTACGTAAACCACAATTAATCAAATAAATAGAATCAAGTTACTTTCTATTCTCAGATGTAAAAAAGTAGATTTAACATATATAGTTTATATAATTTTGTTCCATTTCGTCTACTATTTTACCCATATTCTAAACTAAATCTGCATCATCAACCTTTCTTCTCCCTATACTCCTGAGGAGTTTGATTAAACCGTGCTTTGAAACAATGACGGAAATAGCGAAGGGAATTAAAACCTGCCTGATAAGCTATTTCCGTTATCTGCAAATCCGGATGATTTTCCAGCAAATCCAACGCATACTTCAAACGTGCATTTAACATAAACTCTGTGGGAGTCATATCGCTAAGGACCTTCAACTTGTTATATAAAGAACTGCGGCTTACTCCTAATTGACGGGCTAAGGCATTGATATCAAATTCCGGGTCCGCCAAATGTTCTTTCACCACAGTTTCCAGTTGGGACAAGAATTTTACATCCATCGGATTCAAAGCCAATGCTTGTATGTCACCCGCAGAATCAACCTCTTCTTTCTTATTCATCTGAAATTTCTGTACTAGCAGCTTACGAGAACGCAGTATATTAGCTATTTTCCCTAATAAAATTTTATGATTAAAAGGCTTTTCAACATAGTCATCAGCTCCGCATTGTACTCCTTTTAGCTTACTATCATCAGAAGTCAAAGCAGTAAGTAAAATCACAGGTATATGGCTTGAATTAAAATTTGTCTTAAGCTTCATGCACATCTCTGTACCAGACATGACCGGCATCATTACGTCACTTATAATCAAATCAGGATTCTCTTCTAATGCTTTATCCAATCCTTCCTGACCATTCATCGCAATTTTGACCTTATACAGCGGAGACAACATGTCTACCAGTACCTGTAACATGTCTTCATTATCTTCTACCAGCAGAATGGTTTGTTTATCCAAAATCTCTTCTGTTTCATCTGCAGGTGAAGCAAGTGAGTCTCCCGATAGTTCGGACATATCCTGCACCGGAATGGTTTCTTCTGCCTCTTCCGCTTCTACATACACCACTCCATCTTCTTCCTGGAAAGGATTCTCCACAGGCAACAAAACAGTAAAAATGCTTCCGTATCCCATCACACTCTTTACTGAAATGAGGCCATGATGCAGTTCTACAATACCTTTGGCCAAGGCAAGTCCTATACCACTTCCAGGAGATGACATCTTTGTATCAGCCTGATAGAAACGGTCAAATACAAATGGAAGAGACTCATCCGGAATTCCCTCTCCACTATCAATTACTTTTATCTCAATACCTTTTTCCGTTACTCCTGCTACCAGCTCGACTTTACCTCCAACCGGAGTATACTTAAATGCGTTCGACAAAAGATTTGATATAACCTTTCTCAATTGCCTTCTATCTGCCCAACAACATGCTTCTTCATTGTCTCCCCGGAAAGAGAACGTAATATTCTTCACCTGAGCCTGGTTCTGAAATTCTTCAGTCATTTCCCGAAGGAAAGCAATCACATCCAACCGACAAACATGCAAAGTCAATTTGCCACGTTCCATTTTTCGAAAATCCAGCAATTCTGAAATTAACTCTCTAAAATGAAACGTGTTCCTATATATTCTCTGTAGTCGTACACGAAAATACGGAGAAAGAGACGGACTTTGTAAAAGTGCTTCAGTTTGAGAAATAATCAAGGTCAATGGAGTACGAAACTCATGCGAGATATTAGCAAAAAACTGCAACTTAGCCTGTGTCAACTCTTCATTTTTTTCTTTCTCTAATTTTTCCTGTGCCAAAGAATGACGCAGATTCAATTTTGTACGCCAATTTCTCAACAGTTCGTACGCAATTACAAATAAGACAAAGAAATATGTCAAATAAGCCCACCATGTATTCCACCACGGACGATGTATGAAAATAGGAAGTTCTATGGTGTGCTTGCCATTTTCATCTCCTGCTTCTTTTTCACGAATTACCAATTTGTAATGTCCCGGCTCCAAATTGGTAAATACCAAGTTATGGCTATAAGCAGTATTCCAATTCTTATCAAACCCTTCCAAACAATACTCATAGATATTACGCTTGGCACTTTCAATATAATTGTTGGAAGAAAAAGTCAACTGAAGATTGTTCTGATTATAGGCCAGTTCCAGTTTATTCAAGAAGGGAAGCGCCTTTGAAAGTACACTTCCTTCTATTGCGGCTGAAAATTGCCGGTTATTTACCTCCAAAGCTGAAAAGAAAAGATTATAGGCTGGAGAAGGAGAAAACAAACGGGAAAGACGAAAAGTACTCATTCCTTCGGTTCCTCCTACAAATATTTCTCCATCACGTGTACATAGTAAGCCACATCCATCATTCACAGCTGAAAGATGCAGCTGTTTTTCTGCATCCACGATCTTTATTTCACCCGTCTGAAAATGATATACGAATACACCCTTCTCACCGGAAGCCAGTAAAAAGCCATCAGGAGTAACATTCAAGGTATAACAATATCGAAGGTCAATCTCTGAAAAAGGAACAAACCTATCGCTTGAACGATTGTATTTATAAATACCAGATCCAAAAGTTCCAAAATATAAATTCCCAGACTTATCTTCCACAATCTTAGAAACGATAAAACGCCCTAACCCATTTTCACCGTACGAGTAAACTGATTTATCACGGTTATCTTTCAAACTGATACGGACAAGTTTATTGCGCAAGGCCACCCAAACATTCTCACTAGAATCTATAAAAAAGCTAGTACCTTCTACATGCGTTTCTTTTACTTCCGGAAACAAATAATCCACAGAGCCGGATTTTCTGCTTTTCACAAATAATCCATTACTTCCCAGTAAATACAAACTATTGCCTCTCAAAAGGATTTCAGAAAAAGAAACTCCCATTTTTCCCCAGCTTTCTTCCTTACGAATATTCTTGGAAGCAATATCAAAACAAAGCACACCTTGCTTATGAGTACCGATATACAGGCAATCTTCCGCAGAGTTATACTCTATACACTTCAGGTTAGGAAAAAAAGATTCAGGATGAGAAGCGTCATTTAAGTAATAAGAAAACTTGCCCGTAGCCCGATGCAGGCAATTTAATCCTCCTCCTTCCGTGCAAATCCATATATCTCCTCGCTTATCTTCTACCATATTGCCAACATAGGCAAAACTCAAACAATCATCCCGTTCCGGATTATCAGTGTAATGCTGAAAAATATCATATACAGGATTGAAATAATTTACGCCTCCATAATATGTACCAACCCATATACTTCCTTGCTGATCCTTATAAAGAGAAAAAATAGAAGAATGGCTCAAAGCTCCCGGTGCAATCTCTTTTTTATATCCTGAAACGACACGTGTATCCTCTATTTTATAAAGTCCATTAAAAGTACCTGCCCAAATACAACCCTCATCATCTTCTACAAAACAGCGTACATCGTTACTAGGAAGCTGCAAATCTCTCCTGACAATCCAATTTTTGCCGGAGGATGGCAATAACTGATACATTCCATCACGAAAACCTGCTACCCAAAGTCTTCCTTTTGAATCCTGAAACAATGAATAAACTGTCACCTTCGGAAGGATACAAACCGGAGACTGACCGGACAATTTCTCCATTCGATAAAGTCCCTTTGCCGAACCAATCCAAATTCCTCCATCTGCCCCCATATATAAATTACGAATTCTACCGACCGAAGGCACACGACAAACAAACTGAAAACAATTTTTTGTCATATTCCACTGAAAAATACTATCTTGCACAGCGGTCAACACATGCTCTTGATTCGCAAAGAGGCAAGAAGAATGCATTTTCAAGTCATAAAACCGTTCCTCATAAAGAGCATAACGCATCAGCCTCCCGTCAGAACTAAAAAAAACACTTCCCTTTTTATCACATACCAAATCATGGATTTCATTACCAATCAGGCTGTCCTTTAAGGCATTATAAACTGTCATACGATTCCCATCATAACAATTCAATCCCTCCAAGGTTCCCAACCACATTCTGCCAAGCTCATCCTGAGCAATAGAAACCACTGAAATCTGCGACAAACCTTCATTCTTGCCTAAGTGCTTGAAATAGATATTTCCGTGAAGAAATAAAGAATAGAATATCCAAAGACAAAATAAAAAACCCCTTTTCATCAGTATATAAATTCAAAGTATCACAAGTAAAAAAATAAGGGAACTCTCCAAGAAGAATTCCCTTATTGTGTGTCATACAGACGATTCGATTATCCCAAGTGAATTGCTTCAGAAGGACAAACGTCAGCACAAGTTCCACATTCTGTGCAAGCGTCCGGATTGATTGAATATTTATCACCTTCTGAGATTGCTCCAACCGGGCATTCATCGATACAAGTACCGCAAGCGATACAATCGTCACTAATTACGTAAGCCATTGTAGTAAAAAAGTTAAGTTATTATTAGTCCTAAATTGATAGTGCAAAGTTAATCTTTTTCCAATCAGTTGTCACATCCACTTTGCATTTTCTACCCAATTTATATCATGTCTAAATAGTATCAATGCAAAATGGACTGATACATCACCTGCTGCATCCGCGTGCGTATGTTATAACGGACCAGGCTATTCGGTTCATAGACAGAAGGATAAGTCCGGTTGCTCAAGAACACAAAAATCAACTCGTTATCCGGGTCTATCCACACGCAAGTTCCCGTGAAACCTGTATGTCCAAACACCGAAGCTGGCGCTTCTGGACTACAAGGACTGTTGTCCGTATGTTCCGTATCGGGTTTATCAAAACCTAAGCCCCGCCGACTGTCACGCGACTTCAATGTAGTGAAAAGCTCACAAGTTGCCCGGCTAAGGTATCTCCGGTCACCGCAGATTCCTTTGTCCAGCCACATCTGTGCTATTCTTGCCACATCCTGCGTAGTAGAAAACAAACCGGCATTTCCGGATACGCCACCCATGAAAGCGGCCGCCTCATCCTGCACAAATCCCTGCAATTTGCCCCCACGGAGGAAATCAGTCTCTACAGAAGGTACAATCTGCTCCTTCGGGAATTTACGTAAGGGCAAAAAGGCTGTATGACGCAGTCCCATCGGGGCATAGAATACGCTATCCAAATACACATCCATTGGCATACCCGCTATCTTTTCCACCATTTCTTTCAACAACATAAAGTTCAGGCAACTGTAACGATAGGACTTCCCCTTCAAAGGAAGCTTTACAATCTGCTCCACTATATTCTTACTGAAATCACTTCTCAAGAACAAACTGTCTGCTACCTGAAGCGGATATTCAGCAGAAGGAACATGCGATACCCACTCCGGATTATAACGGAAATCATTGCAGGCATACACATTTTCGGCCAGTTTCAACGTGTGATTTTTATCGGGCTTCTTACGGAACAATCCTCCTTTGCAGGACTTCATATCCACAGCCTCCTCATAGAAAGGCCAATAGGCAGGTAACCCTGATTCATGGAAAAGTAAATCCTGGACCGTAATACGCGACTTATCCGTTTTTTTCAGTATAGGCAAATAATCAGCTACCCGGTCGGTCAGTCCGAATTTTCCCTCATCATAAAGCTTCATCACTGCCAGCAGTGTAGCCGTGACTTTCGTCAAAGAGGCCAGGTCATACAAGCTATTTTCCTTGACCGATTCCTTGCCCTCATAGGTATAACTGCCGAAACACTTGTTGTAGACTGGAAGACCTTCCCGCAAAATCATTACATGGCATCCAGGATAAGCCTTCAGCTGGATACCTTCTTCTGCAATGCTGTCTATCTGCGACAATATCGAAGCATTCATCCCCACATCCTCCGGACTATATTGACGAGGAGCTTCGGGGTCGACAGTCAGTCCATCCCCAGCCTTAAACAATCCCGACAACGGAATCGACAAACGTCCGTCAGCATACGCATTGTCTAAAAACAAATCAGCCACATAACGTTGCACAAACTTCTCATCAGAATGCGCCAATATCACAGTAGAAGCATGGCGAACCACTTCCGGAATCTTTTCCAGCATCTTCATATCGCCAAAGCAAATCAAAGCCAAAGGCTTGTCTTTGGCCAGTTTTTCCAGCAAAGCTGCATACGGTTCCACTTTATCGGAATGTAAGGCCACCAATACTCGCTGTGTCGGGCGCAAACGTGCCTCCACGGCATCCAATGAATCTACATTCGCATGCAGCCAGCCAACCGGAAAAGTCTGCTTCAACTGATGATAAAACGGATAAGCTTCCGACAAGGAAGGAGAGACACTCAACAGCACCGTACCCGATACAGATAAATCAAGCGGAACCAATGACGAAGAATCCTTCAGTACCGTCACTGCCGCTTTTGACAATTCATGCTGAAGCGACAGAAGCTCCGGCGTTACCAGTTTTTCTGCAAGTCCTTCTTCTTCCACTTTTTTCCAGGAAGAAAGTCCCAGCGCATATTTAAATGACAGTACTTTCCGGCATTTCCGGTCAATATCAGCTTCCGACAGACGACCTTTTCTAAGCGCCGACATCACACCGTCAATTTCTTTTTTCAAATTACGGGGAGATAAAACCACATCGTTTCCTGCTATCAAGGCACGGGCACACACATCATCATGCCCGGCAATGCCTTTCATCTCCAGGGCATCCGTCACCACCAGTCCATGAAAGCGCAATTCATCAATCAGTGTATGCATAATTACTTCCTGCGAAATGGAAGCAGGTCCTTCACCTAAACTCGGAGCATGCAAATGACCTACCATCACACCGCCAATTCCTGCCTCAATGGCTTTCTTAAACGGATACAACTCAATACTATCTAGACGAGCTCGGTCAAAGTTCAATTCAGGCAACGCATTGTGTGAATCAATTTCCGTATCTCCATGCCCGGGAAAATGCTTACACACCGCCATTACGCCATTGTCCTCCAATCCTTTTACATAAGCTACCACTTTTTCGGCCACCCTCTTCGGATCACTGCCAAAAGAGCGGAAATTAATTACCGGATTATTGGGATTGTTATCCACATCGGCTACCGGTGCAAAATTAATCTGCACACCTATCAGACGACACTGGCGAGCCACTTCTTTACCATATTCATAAAGCAGTGAATCATTCTGTATACATCCTAACACACGATTGTAGGGAAAAGAAGGGGTATCTTTCAAGCGCATCCCCAATCCCCACTCACCATCAAAAGTCACCATCAAAGGCACCGACGCATGAGCCTGGGCATAGTTGGTCATCTGCACCTGCTTCCGAAGTTCTCCACCGGTAAATAACAGCCCTCCTACTCCATAGTCATCGACCATCTTTCGCAAAACATTCTTGCTGTATTGGTTTGTCACCGGCTGAAGAGTATAAATGAACAACTGACCCACTTTCTGTTTCAGCGTCATTTTCTCCATCTGCCCGTCTACCCATTTCCGGCAGGCTTCCGTGTCGTGTACCCGGCTCAAGAGCGCAGGTTCTTGTGCAAAGAGACTAGTCGAGGCCAGACAAACACACAATATACACCACAAAATCCGTCTTTTCATTCTATCCTATCTGTTTTAATTTTTCTGCATCTTGACAACCATACGCCCGACAAATGCCGCACTTTTTCCCATCTGCTGCACAGGCACCTCTATTCCGTCAAGATTCTTATAAAACTCCGGAGCTTCAAAGAAGGAATGAGAATGTCCGCCTAATACAATGTCAATGTTACGGGTATTCTCTATCAGTTCTATATCCGAATAAGGTTCACCTTTCCATCCCAAATGCGACAGGCAAATCACCAAGTCACAATGTTCCTGGTTCTTCAGCAAGTCGGCTACACGCTGGCCTTCAGACACAGGGTCTTCAAATTTTACATTCCCGTAATTGGCATGCGCTACCAGACCGTCAAGTTCCGGTCCCAGTCCAAACACACCAATACGTATTCCATCGCGTTCAATGACGGTATACTCCTTCACCAAACCTTCCAGCACGGTACCTGCCACATCATAATTGGCACATACAATCGGGAAGTTGGCCATCTTGAACAAGCGGGCCATATTGTCCAGGCCAAAATCGAACTCATGATTTCCAATCGTACCTGCATCATACCCCATCTCATTCATCATCTTGATTTCCACCTCTCCCTTAAACAAATTATAATAGGGACTTCCTTGAGAGAAATCACCGGAATCGAACAGCAACATATCTTTGTGCTCACGACGCTGTTCTTTCACAAAAGCCGCCCGACGCAACACACCCGCCTTTCCGGCCAGTACCGTATCAGGGAAATAAGAGGCAAAGGGTTCGATACGACTATGCATGTCGTTCGTATGAAATATATACAATTCTTTTACCGACTGCGCGGCCACCACACTCACCAGCAGACACGCCAAACATAAACAATATATCTTTTTCATCTCTTTTCTATTTTTCAATTGGACGCACTCACTTTTATTCTTCCTTCTACCTGCGAAGTCACAAATTGTCCTTTCTGCTCACACTGCTTTACATAGTCAAGCAACAAATTACGCAACAACGCATCTTTCGGGAATATTTTGGAAGAAGCCCGACGGAACGCTTCCATCTTATCATTTCCCTCGGCCAGATAATCAATGGTAGCTACCGTATAGGTTTTCTTTGCATCAATCTGCCGGCCATTCACCTTCGCTTCCAGAAGATTTCCCTCTGCATCTATTTTTAAAGCGGCACCGCTAAGACCCTCTCCATGTACAGAAGCTATTTGCCCGAACAACTCCTTCAAGGTGGCCCCGTCCATTGTCAGCACACACAAGGCATTCTCAAACGGAGCAATTTCATACACCGTTCCAAAGGTAATTTCACCTTCAGGCATTGCATTCCGGATCCCCCCATATTCATGACAGCTACATCAGCCGACTTACCAATCGCCCGCACTGCTGCCTGACGAAGTACATCGGCCATCAGATTAGACAGCGGAGACTCCGGACGGTATGCAGTCAGGTTCTTTGCCGAATGTCCGATAATCGGCGACATAATACTATCTACTTTCTGCTGATAAGGTTTCAAGATATTCAACGCTTCAGCATCCGGTTTACGGTCGTACACATCAGTAATGGCCACCCTTCCGCCTTCCACACCTGCCAGCGAATAACCTGAGCTACAGCTGGCCAGCAGCCACCCGGCCAACACACCGGCAACTGCACTTTTTACAAGTCTAACATTGAGATAATTCATAAAACAAGGTTTATTTGCAGTCAAAAATACGGAAAAAAGGAACATGCTCAAAAGAATGATAAAAGCTATCCAAAAGACTTCTCATTTTTTAATAAAATAGGTAGGAAACATTTGGCTAGTTCGCAGAAAAACACTAACTTTGCCCCGCTTTCGCGCAATCGCTGTCAAAGAAGAGTTACTTGATATGTTGCGTTGTAACGATCAAACAATTTAATTTATTACAAAACATGGATTTAATTAAAATTGCAGAAGAAGCATTTGCTACTGGCAAACAGCATCCTTCATTCAAAGCTGGTGACACAATCACAGTAGCATACCGTATCGTTGAAGGTAGCAAGGAACGTGTACAGTTGTATCGCGGTGTTGTTATCAAAATTTCAGGTCACGGTGAAAAGAAACGTTTCACTGTACGTAAAATGTCAGGAACAGTGGGTGTTGAACGTATCTTCCCATTGGAATCTCCGGCTATCGACAGCATCACTGTCAACAAAGTTGGTAAAGTTCGTCGCGCTAAATTGTACTACTTGCGTGCACTTACCGGTAAGAAAGCCAGAATTCAGGAAAAACGTGCAAACGTGTAATTCAGTATTCCCTGAAAAAGACAAAATAAAAGGAGACACCAAATGGTGTCTCCTTTTATTTTGTGGATACGTTAAATATCATCTGCTAACCGGACTAACAAAATCACGCTAAAAGTCCTGTAGTACTCTCTATAGAAAAATTTCTCATACACTACAACTGGTAGATTATTTCCATTGAAATACTCACTTCAAATCATTGTACTCAAGGTTAATCACCCATTTAGAAATATGGGCTTCTGATTTGAAATCATTCCCTCCATCCCATAATACAACAAAAAAGGCCGCCTCCTAAGAGACAGCCTTTTTTCATATTTATAAAACTATTACTGACGCTGAGTAGCTGAATAGTTAATCTTCAGTGCGTATGCCTGACGAAGAGCCTGTTTTACTTCTGTTACGATACCCATCTTGGTTTTTGCATCCACCTTCAGGGAAACAGTCATAAACGGTTTGTCTTCTTCTTTCATGTTTTCACGTTCCTGATAGATGTAGTCCTGAACTTCTGAAGATTCAGCGAATTTATCGTTCAACTGAATACGGTCGGTAGTACCCATCTTTTTCTGGAACTCCGGCATCGGTTTACCGATGTAGATGAAAGACACCAAAGATTTCTTTTCCAATTTTTCCAACTCTGTAGCCTGAGGAACCTTGAACTGAACCTTCAATGTAACTTCACGCATGGTTGTTACAATCATGAAGAAGAACAACATGGTAAAGATAAGGTCAGGCAAAGAAGAGGTATTCAACTCCGGCATGCCACGCTTACCAGTCTTATTAAATTTTCCCATGATTATTTTCCTCCATATTTTTTAGGTTCTGCTTCAGAAATCTTCTGCGGATAATAGTCTGTGATAGCTTTCTGTTCATCTTCAGAACATTCAGCGAATGTTTTACCGAACTGAGACTGAGCCAATTCGTTACGCAACTCATTGTAAGCTGCTACCAATTCGTTCTGAACCTGAATATAAGCATCGTAGCTAGTACCCACGTCATTCTGTACAGAGATTACATGCTTTTCTGTAATCATTACGTCACCGAAGAACGGAAGATGTTTTGCATGCTTTTCAGGCAAGTTCTCATCGTTATTCGGATTGGCAATGAATTCTTTTGCCTTTTGTCTCAACTGTCTGATATCAGACCATTCTCCACCAACCATCAACTGGTCGTCTTTGTTCAAACGAACCTGAAGAACGTTTCTTTCCTTTACAATAATATCATCTTTCTGCTCCTTGTTTTCAGGCGGAGGCGGCAAACGTCTCGCCAAACCACGGTCAGTATCCATTGATGTTGTAATAAGGAAGAAAATAAGCAACATGAAGGCAATATCGGCCGTAGAACTTGAGTTAATTCCGGGCACTGATCTTTTCTTTTTTGCCATTTGACTTACTCCTTATATTTTAATTAAACTTCAATGATGATATTATTTCTTCAAAATTCCAGACAAGTTAATCAATGTACCGATAGCAGCCAAGCCGAACAATACATAAGTAGAGTACAGCAACATGTCTGTTACCTTCAACATGGTTACATTGGTATATTCTGTACCACCACCCATAATTACAGTTTCAGAAGAACCGATATTATAAGTAACGATCAGCAATACGATTAAAAGAATCAGTCCGATCAAAGACTTGATAGCACCTTTCGGATTGTCTTTCAAAGCTCCACCAAACTGTGCGATAGCTCCTACGAGTGTAGCAACCACAGTTACCGCAAACATACCGTACATCAGGTACATCAGGGCCTGTGTATAAGCCGGTTCAACCAAACCAGCTGCATTTGTTTCGCTGTATCCTACTCCGTAGAACATGCCCAACACTACCAAGATCAGTGCGATGCATACATAGAATACGTAGTATGATACTTTGTATGATAATTTAGCCATTGTTCTTATTATTTTTTGTATTTCAAGTTGTACTTCATGATCATATCAAGCAATGTGATAGAAGAATCTTCCATCTGGCTTGTAATAGCTTCAATCTTAGACAAGATATAGTTATAGAATACCTGAAGAATCAAAGCAACGATCAAACCGAAGATAGTAGTAATCAAGGCCACTTTCATACCACCTGCTACAACTGTCGGAGAAATATCACCAGCCTGCTGGATTTGGTCGAACGCCATAACCATACCGATTACAGTACCCAAGAATCCCAAAGACGGAGCCATAGCGATGAACAATGTGATCCAAGAGCATCCTTTTTCAAGGTAACCAGCCTGAACACCACCGTAAGAAACAACTGAACGTTCAACTACGTCCAAACCTTCGTCGATTCTCATCAAACCCTGATAGCAGATAGAAGCAACAGGACCACGAGTGTTACGGCAGATTGTCTTAGCACCTTCTACATCACCTTTTTCCAAAGCAGCTTCAATTTTAGCCATCAATTTCTTCACGTCAACTTCAGCCAAGCTCAAGTAAATAATACGTTCAATACAGAAAGCCAAACCAAGTACCAATGCGATAGCAACCAAAGACATGAAGCCTGCGTCACCTTCGATAAACTTAGTCTTTAATTCTTTGTGCAAACCACCTTCTTCAACAACTGCAGGTGCTGCTGCTTCATCAGCTGCTGCTACTTGTTCTGTCTGAGCCGGAGCTGCTGTAGCTGTAGAATCCTGAGCCATAGCTGTCTGAGTCATTCCAAATGAGAGGACTCCCATCACTGCAAGAATTGCAAATAACTTTTTCATTGTGTGTCTAATTTTTAAGATTAATTAATTAATAGTTTGTTAATTGTTTTTCTCTTTTTTCGCGGAGAGAACGGGATTCGAACCCGTGATACGCTTTTGGCGTATACACGCTTTCCAGGCGTGCCTCTTCAACCACTCGAGCACCACTCCTTTTTAATCAGCCGGAGCCTCATTTCAGCCATTTTTGTACCCCGCGCTGATTTCAGTCACAAATGTATTCTTTTTTTTCGTCTTACATAACATCAAGCCTGCAAAAGTTTACTTTTGAAGTCGAAATTAATAAACTTTAAAAACTTTTCTCCGCATTTGTGAAGACTTTTAAAGCATTTTCCGTGGTCCGGGAGGCGATTTCCGACAAAGGTACTCCATAGATTACCGAAAGACATTCTGCCACCTTCACCAGATTTGCACTTTCATTCCGTTTGCCACGATAAGGCACAGGAGCCAAATAAGGTGAGTCGGTTTCGAGCACGACGCGCTTCAAAGGCACATTCTTCAACACTTCGGGAAGGGTACTTTTTTTGAAAGTAACCACTCCGTTTATACCTAACATAAAAGATTCGTATTCCAACAGTCGTTCTGCATCTTCACTAGTGCCCGTGAAACTGTGGAAGATTCCCCGCAAGGCTGTATGCTTGTAACCCGACAACACCTCCAGCAGTTCCGGATAAGCTTCCCGGCAATGTATAATAAGAGGCAGATCGTATTCCAATGCCCACTTCACCTGTTCTTCAAAGACAATCATCTGCTCCTCACGGAAGGTCTTGTCCCAATACAAGTCAATACCCACCTCACCGATTCCATAAAAGCAATGAGAAGAAGAAGTCAGATACCCTTTCACTTTTTCCAGACGTTCCTTCCAACCGGCATCTACCGATGTGGGATGAAAACCAATCATCGGGTAGCAGCAATCGTGTGCCTCACACAGTTTGAGCATAGCCTCGACCGTCGTATCATCAATGTTAGGCATAAACAAGCGGGTCACTCCTGCTTCGACTGCACGAATCACCGCCAGTTCACGGTCGGCATCAAACTCTTCGGTATAAAGATGGGTATGAGTATCAATCAGGGCGTTCATATCTTTACAATTTACGGTCCATTAAATGACAAACAAACTTCTTCAGTTCTTCTTTAAGAGAAGATTCCACGTTTACTTTATCCAGCAACTCCAGTCCTTCCTTATAATAGGCATCAATGCGAGCCTGACAAAGTTCAGGAACTCCTACCTTATTATATAAAGCTGTAACCGACTGGATTTTTTCTTCAGCCACGTAGTCCGTAGCACGAAGCCAGTTCAGTAACGTTTCCTTATCTTCTCCTTCAGCCAGGCTCAAGGCGGTAATCAGCATAAAGGTCTTCTTATTGCAAAGAATATCTCCTCCAATCTTCTTTCCAAAGACAGCCGGATCACCATACACATCCAGGTAATCATCCTGCAACTGGAAAGCCAGTCCCATCTTAATGCCAAAATCATAGAGCAACTGCGCATCCTTTTCGGGAGCACCTCCCAAGATGGCACCAATTTTCAAGGCTGCCGCAAGCAACACGGAAGTCTTCAGACGAATCATTTCGATATACTCGTCGACCGTCACATCCAGACGATGTTCGAACTCCATGTCCCACTGCTGTCCTTCGCATACCTCAAGAGCGGTACGGCCAAACACTTCCATCACGCGTTCCACACATTCAAGCGGACATTCCTTCATCATGAACTGATAGGCAAGAATCAGCATTGCATCCCCGGAAAGGATAGCCGTATTCTCATCCCATTTTTTATGTACCGTAGGCTTGTTGCGGCGCATATCCGCCTTATCCATCAGGTCATCGTGCAGCAAAGTAAAGTTATGATAGGTTTCAATGCCTGCTGCCTGTGAAAAGATACGGGTCACATCTTCCTTATATAAATTATAAGCCAATAGCATCAGCACCGGGCGCAAACGCTTTCCGCCCAACCCCAATACATACTCAATCGGATCATAAAGTCCCATCGGCTCCCGCATATAAGAAAGGTTTCCGATATATTCGTGAATCTGCTGTAACAATTGTTCGCTTGTCTGTTGTTTCATGGAAATGTAATTTAAGATAAGAGAAAAAAGAAAGGCTGCAAAAATGCAGCCTTCACTTTATTATAACGGTCAATAGATTACTGCAACTTAAAGGTTACAGGCACGGTATATTTTACACGTACAGCTTTACCACGCTGCTTACCTGGTTTCCATTTCGGCATCATCTTGATCACACGGAGTGCTTCCTTATCCAAGTACGGGTCTACACTACGCATAACCACCGGGTCAACGATAGAACCATCCTGATTTACGACGAACTGGATGATTACACGTCCCTGTACACCGTTTTCCTGTGCGATAGTCGGATACTTGATGTTCTTACCGATGAACTTCAAACATTCAGCCATACCACCCGGGAATTCCGGCATTTCTTCTACCACCTGGAAAATCTGCTGTTCTTCCGGTTCTTCTTCTTCTACTTCAACCGGTACATACTTGATTTCCACAGCCTGATTGTTTTCTTCACTTGACTGGATAGTAGATTCTTCTACGTTTGCATCATTTTCTGCAATCTGAAGAACTTCTTCCACTTTCGGAGCTTCAGGAGGAGGAGGTGCCTGCTTCTGTTCTTCCTGTTCAGTGATAGGAATCATTTCCTCTTCAAAGATTGGTTCGGTGATACCGGTATCGGTAGTGACCTGCTTGTCACGTTCTGTCCATTCGAACGCTACAAACATCGCTGCCAAGATCAGTACGAAACCTACCAATAACCACGTGGTCTTTTTACCCTCGAGGTCCGCTTTCGGCGATTTCTTGACTTCCATAAATGTGTTTATTAAAGGTTAATACTCTATACGTGGCAAAGGTAGCATAATTCCCCGAAACTCCGACACCCCAACATAAAAATAATGTAAAACAATGCATATTTTTTATTCCGCACTTGAAATAATCAGCATATCGCCTTACGTGTTCTATGTTTCCCTGTGCGGAAACGTAGGGTTCACGCAGGGAAAACCTACGTTTCCGCCATGAGAAACATAGGTTTTCCGGAAAGGAAACGTAAAAAACACAAACAGATATCCGAATCATTGCTACAACGTTTTTTCATCTCTGGAATCCCAAGCGAATTTCTACCTTATATTATAAGGAAGAGAGTCCAAAAACTTTATCCAAAACATCCGATATACAAAGGATTTACACTATCTTTGTCAATGCGAAATCTATTTTATCGAAGCCGAAACATGAAAAAAATTATTATTGCCATCGACGGATTCTCTTCCTGCGGGAAAAGTACCATGGCTAAAGACTTAGCCAAAGAAATCGGATACATCTATATAGACAGCGGCGCCATGTACCGGGCCGTTACACTGTATTGTCTGGAAAACGGATTGTTTAATGCCGACGGAGGCATCCAGGAAGAAGCGCTCCGCCAGCAGATGGGACAAATCCAGATTTCCTTCCAGCTCAACCCGGAAACCCAACGCCCCATAACCTTCCTCAACGGGAAGAACGTGGAAGAGCGTATCCGCACCATGGAAGTCTCCTCACATGTCAGTCCGGTGGCAGCACTCGACTTTGTGCGCAAGGCCTTAGTTCAGCAACAGCAGGAAATGGGCAAGGAAAAAGGAATCGTGATGGACGGAAGAGACATCGGAACAGCCGTATTCCCGAATGCGGAACTGAAGATTTTCGTGACAGCCTCTGCCGAGATCCGTGCACAGCGCCGTTACGAGGAACTCAAAGCCAAAGGTCAGGATGCTTCGTTCGAAGAAATTCTTCACAACGTGGAAGAACGCGACCGCATCGACCAGAGCCGGGCAGTAAGTCCCCTGCGCAAGGCTGACGACGCGATTTTACTGGACAACAGTCACCTGACCATTGCCGAACAAAAACAATGGCTGAAAGAACAATTTGAAAAAGCTGCACATGCATCACATTGAAATAGATAAGGACTCAGGATTCTGCTTTGGAGTGACGACCGCCATTTCAAAGGCAGAAGAAGAACTGGCAAAGGGCGCACCTCTGTATTGCCTGGGGGATATTGTACACAACGGGCAGGAGTGTGAGCGACTGAAGGAAATGGGATTGATTACCATCAACCACGAAGAGTTTGCCCGCTTGAAGAATGTAAAGGTTTTGTTGAGAGCACATGGAGAACCTCCTGAGACTTACGAACTGGCCCGGAAAAACCACATCGAAATCATTGATGCCACTTGTCCGGTAGTGCTGCGCCTGCAAAAAAGAATCAAGCAGGAGTACGATACCACTCCCCACGACAAAGACAGACAGATTGTCATTTACGGGAAAAACGGCCATGCCGAAGTGTTGGGACTGGTGGGCCAGACCGAAGGCAAAGCCATCGTCATCGAGAAACTGGAAGAAGTCAGCAAACTGGACATGAACAAAGACATCCGCCTGTATTCGCAGACAACCAAGTCGCTCGACGAATTCCGCCAAATAGTGTCCTACATCGAAGCACACATTTCACCGGAAGCCTCCTTCCAGTACTTCGATACCATCTGCCGTCAGGTAGCCAACCGCATGCCGCATATCCGGGAATTTGCCGCCAGTCACGACCTGGTTTTCTTCGTTTGCGGACATAAAAGTTCCAACGGAAAAATCCTCTTTCAGGAATGTAAAAAGGTCAATCCCAACTCTTACCAGATAGACAAACCGGAGGAAATTGACAAGGCCTTATTGTCACATGCACATTCCATTGGAATCTGTGGAGCCACCTCTACCCCTAAATGGTTGATGGAAGCGTGTAAAAAAGTTATAATGGACGAATAATAAAGAAGAAAATCAGTTACAATATAAATTCATATTTGTACTTTTGCTTCATAAAAATCAAACTAACAACTAACAATTATGGGAACTATTAAATGTATTGGTATTCTTACATCCGGAGGAGATGCTCCCGGCATGAACGCCGCAATCCGTGCAGTCACCCGCTCTGCCATCTACAACGGATTACAAGTTAAAGGTATCTACCGTGGGTATAAAGGATTGATTACAGGAGAAATCAAGGAATTCAAGACTGAAAATGTCAGCAATATCATACAATTAGGAGGTACCATCCTGAAAACAGCTCGCTGTCAGGAGTTCCGTACACCGGAAGGCCGTCAGGTAGCTTATGAAACTATGAAACGCGAAGGTATCGATGCACTGGTAGTCATTGGTGGTGACGGTTCGTTGACCGGTGCCCGCCTGCTGGCTCAGGAATTTGATGTACCTTGTATCGGACTGCCCGGTACCATCGACAACGACTTGTATGGTACGGACACAACCATCGGATATGACACTGCCCTGAACACAATTTTGGACGCAGTAGATAAAATACGTGATACCGCTACTTCACACGAACGTTTGTTCTTTGTGGAAGTAATGGGACGCGACGCCGGCTTCCTGGCATTGAACGGTGCCATTGCTGCGGGTGCCGAAGCTGCCATCATTCCGGAATTCAATACGGAAGTAGACCAGTTGGAAGAGTTCATCAACAACGGTTTCCGCAAATCAAAGAGCAGCTCTATCGTGCTGGTAGCTGAAAGTGAAATCACCGGTGGAGCCATGCACTATGCAGAACGTGTGAAGAACGAATATCCGCAGTACGACGTACGTGTAACTATTTTAGGACACTTGCAGCGTGGTGGACGCCCGACCGCACACGACCGTATCATTGCCAGCCGTATGGGAGTAGCCAGCATCCAGGCCCTGATGGAAGGTCAGCGCAACGTCATGATTGGTATCGAAAACGACCAGATTGTGTACGTTCCGTTTGCCAAGGCTATCAAGAACGACAAGCCTATCGACCGCGAACTGGTTAGCGTATTGAACGAATTGTCAATCTAACAGAACATTCCATATAAAGAATCCCCCTTCAAAAAGCATTTAAACGTCTTTTGAAGGGGGATTTTTGTATACTGTATTCTCTTTTATTTTCTCCGGCGATTTCTGCGGTGCGTACGTGCATGACGTTTATAACGTATCCAGCGGCGGCGAATCTGCCAGACACTCAGTCCTACTACCACCAAAAGAATCAGAATCACAATCCCGCTATTCAGGTTGTCGCCTTTCACACGCGACCAGATTTCCAATACATCTACGGTCTTGTCTCCAAAGTCACGTATCATGGCACAACGGGCTATCACAGACTTGTCGGGATACTGTGTGTTACGCAGCTTCACCTTCCGGGCTTCCGGACCGAAGAAATAGCTGGCATCGACTTCCGTATCCAGGGTAGAATCAATACAAGCTTCCAGAATTTCCGGGGCAGCAATGGCACTCACATACCCGTTCTCTTCCATGTTACGCAAAGCGATGTCCGGCCTACAAAGGAAGTTGATAAAATAGCTGGCTGCCTTAGGATTCTTGGCATACTTAGGAATTACCCATCCGTCGTACCACACATTGCTGCCTTCTTCCGGAATGGTATAGGCAAGGTCCACTCCTACCGTTGCCGCTTCTTCCATGGCCCATTGTGCATCTCCGCTCCAGGTCATGTTCATCCAGGCCTTGCCTTTGGTCATCATTTCCTTACCAAAGTCTGCTTCCCATCCGGCCACATTCGGCTTCAACAGTTTCAGATACTTTTCCACCGAATCCATGGAAGCCGGAGAATAGTCGTTCATCAAATCAGCCACACTGCGGGTACTGTCTTTCAAATCCTCGCGATGCGCATACAGCAAAGCCATGCCGTACGAATCGCGATAGGCATCCTTCATCAGAATCTTGCCGGAAAAACGTTTCTCCCACAAGCACCCCCATGACTTCAGGTCTTTTTCGGAAACAAACTGCTTGTTATAAAGCAGTCCGGCCGTACCCCACATATAGCACACGGCATAACGGCTGGCCGGTAAATCTCCCTTCACTGTCAGTTTATCTATCTGCTGACGGATATAGGGCGCCACTCCGTTCATGTAATTGGGTGAATGAGCAAAAGCCGTATCAATAGGCTGCAACAAGCCTTTGTGCAGCATTCGTTCGATGATATACTCGGAAGGACACACCACATCAAAGTCTTCATGCCCTTTCTCAATTTTTGTCAGCATGATTTCGTTGATGTCAAACGTCTGATACACGATGCGGATATCTTCTCCCGTCTGTTCCTTATAATATTCCTGAAAATCTTCCAGTACGCCTTCACCTATGTAGTCTGCCCAATTGTACACCTTGAGCACGTTTTCGCGCGATTCATTAGCGTTGTAGCATCCTGTCAACAGACAGCACACACACAAAGCCACCCACCAGTTCCACCTTTTCATCTTCTGTTTCATTTATTCTTTGCTTTGTCAGCTCTACGGTTAATAATAATCAGCAGCACCAGTATCACCACAAAAATCACGGCCGACAGCGGACGAAGTTCCGGCGTCAGACCACCCTTGCGGGCATCGGCATAAATATAGGTAGAAAGCGTTTCCAATCCCTGATTTCCGATGGTAAACACCGTTACTGCAAAATCGTCGATGGAAATGGTCAGTGCCAGCAGGAATCCGCTTACCATTCCCGGACGGATTTCTGGAATAATCACTTTCCACAAAGCTTGCATAGGAGTAGCTCCCAAATCGAGTGCGGCCTCATACAAGTTCGGATTCATCTGTTTCAGGCGCGGCAACACACTCAGCACCACGTACGGAGTACAGAAGGTGATATGTGCCAGCACTACGGTGGTAAATCCCTGGGTAATGCCTAATGACACAAACAGCAGGAACAAGGAAATACCGGTAATAATATCTCCGTTCAATATAGGAATGGTATTGATAAATCCCATGGCTTTCCGGCTGCGGGCCTTCAGGTTATAAATTCCGATGGCAGCCACACTTCCCAACAAAGTCGATACCGTCGCAGCAATAAAGGCGATGGCTATTGTATTTATCAGCGCATTCATCAGGGAATGATGTGCTCCGGTGTTACACAAGGAGCGGTACAGGTTGAGCGAAAAGCCAGTCCAGTTGCCCAATACCTTTGCATCGGTAAAGGAATAAATCACAATAATCAATATCGGAGCATACAGCAACAACAGCAAGACCCAAAGATAGGTTTGCATCAGCACTTTCTTTACCATACCTGTCCTCCTTTCTCTGAATCACTCTTTTCATCAGAACTAAAGAGTGAAGTGGCCGCAATCAGGAACAGCATAATCAAGGAAAGGGCTGCTCCATAGTTCCACATACTGTTGTTGATATTCTCCTGAATAGTCGTACCAAACAACTTGATGTTGTTCATAGTCAACAATTCTGCAATGGCAAAGGTAGAGATAGTCGGCATAAACACCATCATGATGCCGCTCACTACTCCAGGCATGGACAAAGGGAATACCACCTTCCAGAATACCTGGAAAGAATTGGCCCCCAAATCCTGGGCTGCTTCCACATAACTCGGGTCCATCTTCTGAAGGGTATTATAAATCGGATAAATCATGAAAGGAATGAAGTTGTAAATCATTCCGAATATCAACGCTCCTTCTCCTAAAGGCAGACTGGCAAAGTCGAACAAGGCCACGGTAGCCAGCGTACGTATCAGGATGTTGACCCACATCGGCAGGATAAACAGCAGAATCAGCGTACGCGAATAGCTTGAGTTACTACGGCTCAGAATCCAGGCCGCCGGATACCCCAGTACGATACAACCTATCGTAGTCAGTATGGCTATACCGATGGAATAAATAAAGGTATTGACTGCTTCCGGATGGGCAAGGAACTTCCGGAAGTTTTCAAGTGTCATACGACCTGCATCATCGGTAAATGCATATACCACAATCAGCAGAAGCGGAACAATCACAAAAATGATAGAGAAAATGAGATAAGGAAGTGTCCAGCTTCGGCGTGAAAGAAAAAACAAACGCAGTTTATTCATCGTTCCTCCTGTTTTACACGTACCCGAATATCTTCAGGAGCAATGGAAATGCCCACACGGTCTCCATCATCCCACACATCGTTCGTATCGACAAACACATTCTCGTCCCAGTCTGACCATACCGTCAGGTGGTAATGGTTTCCTTTGTACAAAATAAACTTGACTTCTCCGGTCAGCATACCGTCTTCTGCATTGTCCAACAAGTTGATTTTTCCGAAATCCACGTCTACCAGCACATCGCCCAACGGCACTTTCTGAAGGTCTACCGGTGCACATTCAAATTCACATCCCAAGAATTCCACATGCGTTTCATCGATAAGCTTGCCTTCAAAGGTATTGCAGATACGCTCTTTCTTCATGATGTGAATATCAAACGGCTTGACCAGCATACCCACTTCGGTTCCGGCCTCGAAAGCGTGATAATCCTGCACCACAAACTCATAGCCGTGGCACAATACCACCATTTCATAGTGTACTCCTTTAAAAATACAGGACTGTACGGTACCACGAAGCTGTGCCATATCCGACACCGGGAATATATACAAATCCTCCGGACGAATCACCACATCCACCGGCGTGTTTTCGCCGAATCCTTCGTCCACACATTCAAAGTCACGGTCACAGAAATGTACCAACTTATCCTTCACCATGACTCCGTTCAGAATATTACTTTCTCCAATAAAGTCGGCCACGAACGAGTTAATCGGCTCATTGTAGATGTCGGTAGGCGTACCAATCTGCTGAATACGCCCCTCACTCATCACCACGATGGTATCACTCAATGTCAGGGCTTCTTCCTGATCGTGCGTCACGTACACAAAGGTAATGCCCAGCGTCTTGTGCATTTCCTTCAACTCCATCTGCATGTCCTTACGCATCTTTAGGTCAAGCGCAGCCAGCGGCTCGTCCAGCAACAATACTTCCGGCTCGTTCACAATGGCACGAGCAATGGCCACACGCTGCTGCTGTCCACCCGAAAGCGAATTGACATCGCGGTACTCATAATCGGTCATGCCCACCATTTTCAAGGCAACCTTTACTTTTTTAAGTACCGTATCCTTTGGCATCTTTTTCAGTTTCAAACCAAAAGCGATATTGTCATACACATTCAGATGAGGGAATAAGGCATATTTCTGGAAAACTGTATTGACAGGACGCTTGTGAGGAGGAGTCTGGGTAATCTCCTCCCCTGCAATACGAATCACCCCTTCCGAAGCGGTCTGAAATCCCGCTATCAGGCGCAGCAAGGTCGTCTTACCGCATCCCGAAGGGCCCAAGATGGTTACAAACTCTCCCTTTTTGATGGATAAATTGATATTATCCAAGGCTGTTTTTTCACCAAAAAACTTTGATACACCCTTTACCTCTATAATAGGTTTAATTTCACTTTGCATCATTTCTTGAAAATTAGTTCGCAAAGTTACATATTAATTCATTTCACAAGGCATATCACCCTTATTTTTCTTCCTTATTTTTAATTAGTCCAATAGAAACAAGCCATTTTGAATATTTATTCATCACTCCTGCTTCAACCCGGAGAAATACATTTCCAGTAGTTTTCTGGCTGCCGAGAAAGACGTGGCCCGTCCTTCCAGCACATCCTTTTCCTGCAAGGGAAGCAAGGAAGCGATTTCCGGATTCTGATAGAAGCTGTCGCGCAAATGCTCATTGATGGTTTCATACATCCAGTATTTGGCCTGCTCGTTCCGACGGTGTTCAAAATAACCGTTCTTGCGGACGAAGTCGATGTAGGCATACACCATATCCCAGATTTCCTTGACACCGATATTATAGAATCCGGAATACGTCAGCACCTGAGGAGTCCATCCGGATTCGGGAGCCGGGAAAAGATGGAGTGCATTACGGAAATGCGTAGCCGCCAACTGTGCCTTCTCTACATTGTTTCCATCGGCCTTATTGATAATGATACCATCGGCCATCTCCATGATACCACGCTTGATGCCCTGCAACTCATCGCCCGTACCGGCCAGCTGAATCAGCAGAAAGAAGTCTACCATGGAATGTACGGCAGTTTCACTCTGGCCTACCCCCACAGTTTCGACAAAGATTTTATCAAATCCGGCAGCTTCACACAAGATGATGGTTTCACGGGTTTTACGGGCCACACCGCCCAATGAGCCAGCCGAAGGACTGGGACGAATAAAGGATTTAGGATGCACCGACAACTTTTCCATTCGGGTCTTGTCCCCCAAAATACTTCCTTTGGAACGTTCACTGCTGGGGTCTATGGCTAACACGGCCAACTTTCCTCCTTTTTCTTCGAGTACATGCAGACCGAATACATCAATCGACGTACTTTTTCCGGCACCGGGCACTCCGCTGATACCGATACGGATAGAATTACCCGAATAAGGAAGGCATTTTTCAATGACCTCCTGTGCCAGCACCTGATGTTCCGGCTTGACACTTTCTACCAGCGTGACCGCCTGGCTCAGCATGGTCACATCGCCTTTCACGATACCTTCCACATACTCGGCAGCAGAATACTGACGACGTTTGGGTTTCTTTCTCAGATTCAGATAAGGATTAACAATGGAGGGTTGTTCCACTCCCTGGTTCACAGTTAACCCCTTATAAGCTTCGTTGTTTTCGGGGTGTTCCATAAAAGTTTTTATTTTTCGGACGATTTCAGCCGGGCTTTCACACGGATGGTAATCATCGGTTGGTTAGGATCATCGGTAATCATCAGGACACGGGGTGTACCTTTCACACGGTGAAGGTTCTGTGCCAGAACGGTAATCTTCATCTTGGTCGATTCACCCGGTTTCAGCACTCTCTTTTTCAGTTTCACGGCCAAAGCCATGCTGAACACCTGCATATCCTGAATATTCAGGTCAGAGCGACCTGTATTTGAAATGACAATCGTCTGTGACTTCTTTTGGTTAGGTTTCAAATCCACAAATTCCAGTTCCTTAGCCGACAACGTGATCTGAGGAGGATTGTTTTTCTGCTGTTCGGTCAACTTGGAGAAGTCAGGCAACAGAGCCACTGATACAGGTATTTCATTCTCACTGCCGACTTTATCACCCGGGAAGCGGGACAAATAGACAGAAGCACGTGTAATACCTAATTTCGGCAATTTCTCAGAATCCAGTGTCACCAGAATCTTTCCGGTCTTTCCACGTCCCAATTTTTCGGGTTCCGCTTTTGCTTCCAGATAAGGAGGGAGGTGCATCAGCACAGGTGAGTAAGCCTTGTTGGAAGTATTGGCCACCAACAATTCAATGACCGGGCGGTCTCCCTTATTGACAGATTTAAAATCAAGTTCATCCTGTGTCAACCGGATGGCACCGATGGCATAAGGATGCGTAAAGGAATAGTTCTTGGCATCGGCTGTCACCTCTCCGTTAAAGTCCAGGTAAATAGGCAGAGAAGCTGCATTGCAATACACACCCACGTCTTTATAGAAATGCCCGATGGCTTCTGCATCGAACACCACCGTAATCTTTCCTTTTCCTCCGGCAGGTACAGGTTCTTCTGTCCATTGTGCCTTGGCACATCCACAGGAAGTCGTCACATTGGAAATAACCAATGGCTTGTCTCCCGTATTGGTAAACTGATAAGTCACGGTTGCCGGAGTGCGCCACAACACGTAGCCCAAGTCCTTAGTAGTCATATCAAAGGATATTTTAGGCTGAGCCCATAAGGACATGCAAGCGACAACACACAACAAAAGAAGGGTATATATTCGTTTCATTGATTTTATTCTTTCTAAATTACGGAAACAAAGATAGGGAGAAAACGGAAACAAGCAAAATCAAGTCTGAAAATTTATTTTCTCCATAACCTTAGAAATTTGTAAAAACGTCCGAACCGGAATCCCGGCCCGGACGTGATTTTATTCGATATATAATGTATATCCTTCCGTATGACTGCCAAACTCAGGAGCATATACTGACTGTATTTCCGATGTACCTGCCTGATATACTCCCGAACGGTCTACATGCACTTCATATTCAATGACGTAGGTTCCTTTCCGCAAATGATCCATAAAGAAGGTAGTCGCCGCATCACCACTTACCCGATACCGTCCCAAACCATCGGACCATTCGTAGCCTGAGATTTGCCGCACTGGTTCCATACAAGCCGCACGTTCGTCTTTCAGACATACAAAATCCATATCCCGGTCGGCACGGAGAGTCAGGCGCACTGTCAGCTTATCGCCAACCTGCAACTTTTCTTTGGCAGACAAGGTCTTACCTTTATATATATACTCACGTGAAACTTGCAGACCCTTTCCTTCAAATGCCTTCACACGGTCCATATCTTCCAGATATTGTGCATACACAGCCCCCCATCCGGCAGCTTTTCCCGTATGACTTACGGTCAGCGTCTTCATCTCTGCCTCCGCTCCACTTAACGTATGACTGATACAGCCCAGTCCGTCTTTCGGAGTTTCCAGTGTGACATCACCTGCCACCGCCTGCATCTGTCCGGACTCCGTCAATGCCATGCCATCTGACAGCAAGGCATACACCGCATCCGCTGTAGCCAATGGCGTATTCCAGCACTGCACCTGCTTTTGCTTCAGCAACCAGCGTTTCATTTCCTCCAGCATCTCTTCATCCTTCTCCACACACTGAATAGCCTCCATGGCAGCCACCTGCGTCGGAATGCGGTAACCGTTCCATGCGTATCCGGCTTTCGGCGTATCAAAATAACGTCCCATTTCCGATGTTACTACCGTATATTCCTTAATCGAACGTACCAATATTTCTGCCTGCGTATGTTTTCCCTGTGTCTGCAGAATCCGGGCAATCAATGCCTTCTCATAAATGGAATAAGTAGCTGAACGGTTTTCCAGTTTGGAGGTTATGTATTCCCTTGCTGCCTTGTTTACTTTTTCTCCTGCCATCGCATCCAGTGATGCAATATACAGATACCTCACCGCCAGCTCACTTGGCCATTGCGGGCTTTTGTTACGAGCCTCGTTTTTCTTCAGGTTCTCATATTCCTGACAGAAAGCATTTTCCAGGTAATTCAGACCTTTCAAGTACATGCCAGCCACTTGCGCATCCGCCATGATATGCATGGATTTCAGTCGGGCCAGCAGTTCCACCACCTGCGTAGTAACCAACCGGCTTCCCTGCATGCCGTTGAACCAGCTCCAGCTTCCATCCCCTTTTTGCAAGGCCTTCAATTTTTCCACGGTCTGCCCCATACGGTAATTCATCGTATTCAGGTCAAACAACAATCCAATCCGTTGTTTCTGCTCCTGTTCATCTGCCGCCTGAGCCAGCCAAGGCGTTTCGGCCAGCAACAAGCTCTTCAGTTCCTGATTCTTCTCCAGTTCACTCCACAACGTTTCTTTCTTTACTCCCTGCTTTTTCCAAGCTTCAAACACAGGCTGAATCTGCGGATTCAGTTCCACAATTTTCCGTGCCACCGCATTGGCATAGTAAGCCGAAGCCCAGGAGAACGCATCGTCCTGCTGCGGATTTCCTACTACCGGAAGTGCCTGTACGGCATACCATATCGGAGTAGAAGTCAGTTCGATGGTCAGCTGCCGGTTCTGGGCCGTCTTGCTCTGTCCGTTAAACAAATCCTTCAGGCTCACTTCCTGAGACTCCCCGCCTTTCACCTGCAAGGACAAGGTTTCCGTCATCCATTGCTTGTCAGTCAGCACAGGAAGATAATGCTGTTCTCCGTCACTAAACTCACCGGCCTCTGCCTTCATCCGACAAATCAAAACCTCGCCATCCATATTTACCGGGAAAGTAAAACGTACACTGCCCGTTTCTCCTGCCTTCACCTGAAAATCCTGCACTGCCTGATACACCACACTTTCATCCATCGGATTCACCAATTCCAGACGTACCGCCCCTTTCACCTCTTCCGTTGACAGATTTATCAAAGAAGCTGCCAGTGAGGTTTCATCCCCTCTACGAAGGAAACGAGGCAAGTTAGGCTGAATCATAAACGGTTTTTCGGTCCGGGTTTCTGCCTGCAGGAGTCCGTAATCCATGTGGCGAGTATGTGCCAGCCCTCTGAACTTCCACTGCGTCAACGCGTCTGGTACGGTAAATACCAATCGCACGGTTCCGGTTGAATCTGTACGCAAATCAGGATAGAAGAAAGCCGTTTCTGCAAAATTCTCACGTAAAGTCATCGTCTGTTCCGTTTCCAAAGGAATCGTTTCTGACTGAAGTTCTACTTCTACCACTCCATCGTCCTGCGTAAATCCCGCCTGCGCATTCAAAGCCTCATCCGCCCTCATGGCATCTGGTGCTACAGCCGCAGCCTTCATCATGATTCCTGCTCCGCGTACCATCAGACCGTTTCGAGAGAAGGTTCTATACTGACGCAAAGAAGGAACCCACAACCGGCTATACAACTGCCAGTTGTCAGGAGTATATACAGAAGACAATGAATAAGTATAGAAAGGTGAATAAGCCATCGCGATGCTGTTCACTGACTGAATAAACGGCATGACTGAAGGAGTATATCGGCTGAAGCCCAACTGGAAATTCCACGGGTTATCCCACAGACGGTCGAGCGAAGCATCATACAAGGTAGCCAGCAGACGGGCATCCGCCGGTTTGCCTGCCGCATCCAGAATCTGCATGGTCCAGGTTTCTTCTGTGCCCGGACACAAACGGTCGCGGAAGACCTCCCACTTCAATGTCAGTTTTTTCTCCGGTACCGGACGTTTCAAAGCGACTTGCTTGGAATACCAGATACCGTCTTTCATAAATCCAAAGCTGACGGTGATTCCATCGCCGTATTCTGGTCGCCACGTATAATCAAACGGACGGATTTCCTCGTTCAGCACAAACGAGTCAGAAACCAGCATCCGGTTGCCACTGTACACATGATAGAACAAATGCACATTCTTTTCACTGCTGCCCACATACAAGGTCACCGGCTGCGTTTCCTCCAACTGTATACCGTCCTGATAGAACCATTCCACAGTCTTTACCGGAGGAACCCGGTCTTTTAACGAAAAGAGTACAAACTCCTGCTCTGTACGACAAGGACGCCCGTGCTCATCACTGGCAGTTACCTCCAGCAAGTATTTTCCAGAAGCTAACTTTTTCCATGCTTCCGGCAGGAAAGGCTGTCCGGATTTCACCGTATCCACCCATACTATTTGTTGCTTCTTTCCGGCCTCATCCAATGCATAAAGTGAGCCGACCACATCTAATGCCACAGGCTGTTGCTGCATGTTCAAGGCCTGTACCTGCATCTTATCCAGTTTCTCACGAGCCACTTTTCCGGCCAATCCCTTTATCTGTAATCCGATGGCATATTCACCCACTGGAAGCACCAGTACACCTTCCTGCGTTTCTCCGGCCGCATCCGTCACTTCCACCTTCACCTGATAACGATAGAATCCGTCCCAGCCTAAAGAGACTTCCGTATCCGGACGTTCCAAGCAAACCTTCACTGCAAACGTTCCGTCGGCAGAAGTCATCAGTTCACCCTCTGCCAACTGTTGTTCTCCTGCCACGCTCCGCCAGAACCAGGCCTTTGAACGAGTCAAGGTATAACGCACCTTACCGCCCTGCACCGGTGCACCGGAAAACTTTTTCGCCGTACCTTCCAGTTGCAAGGAATCCCCCATCGTGTAAGCTTCCTGCACTTCCTTCCAGGTGACTTCAAACGTCGGACGCTTGTATTCTTCCACTCGGATATAGCAGGAAGCCTTATCCGATTCTATACGGAACATGCCGGCCAATGTTTCCGAAGGCAACTGGAATTCTGCTGAAAATGCGCCGAAGTCATCCGTAGTCAGTTCTTTCCGGGCTATCTCCCGGTTATTGACATCCCGCAAGGCCAGCCAGATGGCCGCATCTTTGCGTACCTCTACACTATCACCTTCCTGCGTATAAGCCACTCCGGACACATACACCGTCTGCCCCTTGCGGTACAGCGCACGGTCAGTAAACAAATCCATGCGGTCCACCTTCTTCTTGCTGTCATTGACCGTCGGCAACACCCTTCTAGACCAGTAAGCCACCTGCATAAACTCATCCTTGCCTGCACGTGCATGCATCCACAATGATTCTTTCATGTCCGGCACTACTACCTTGCCCTGCTTATCAGTTTTAAACGTCTTATACAAGGTATAATTACCTGGCACAGGAATGGAATAAAACACCAATTCTGCCCCTGCGACCGGCTTTCCGGTCTTACAATCCACCACATGACACTCCGTCTGCCTTCCTTCCATCGGGAAAGAAACCACCTGCAATGCAGACAGATGCACTACATCGTATCCCGTTTTATCTTGATAGCCGTCGGGGATTGATTTCAATATATAAATCCCCGCCTCGGGCATCCGGCTGGTCAGTACAGAAACCGTATCCTTGTAGGTAGGAGTATCCGGCAAGTCCAACCGCACTTTATCCACCAGTTTACCATACTTCTTTATCAGGTCCGCATGCTCCAGATTCTGTGCAAACACAGAAGAAGAAGCCTTCAGGTTCAGTCTATACCATTCCAGTGTCGCCCCTTTCAGGTTCTTGCTGGTAACACGAAGTTCCGCTTCCGTCTGCGGATAAGGATGAGTTACCTGCACCGAGAGCGACGGCATGCACACTATTCGCTGCTTATCTTTTAAATCGGCCGTGAATTCCGAAGAAGGATACCGTTTTATTCCTTCTTCTATCACCTTCATTTCGGACACGAAGTCTTGTTTCTGATGATAGAAATCGGCCCATGACACATACAACGCCGCACAGGCATCCACTCCGTCATAGGCTTTTGCCCACGCCTGCAACTGCTCCAAAACCTGTTCGCCCGACAGCTGTTGCGGATACCTCCATCCATTACGCTGCCAGTACATCAATCGCTCCAGACGTGTCAATAATTCCGCGTCACGATTTCCTGCCGCCTCGTATTGTGCAATCAGCTTTTCATACTTGTCGAACACTGCCAACTGTACAGCCTTGCTTCCTCCCCCATTCCATAGAAGTTGAAAGATGGACTGGCGTAACAGCAAATCGTACATATTGTCACCGAAATAGCGCTGGCTCCATTTGCCCTGTTCAGCCATCGGACGAAAATCGGTCGTAGCTACGCCCAGCAAGACCTCCTTATCCTTTACTGCCCGGTCAAACTCATACAATGCACTGTCCACTTCCTGAGGAGCGGATTCCAACTTATAGTATCCTGACAGAAACGACAACACGGCTTTCTGCAAAGGATCGTTCTCCTCTGCAGCCCATGCATTCAGTCGACAAAGTTCACGCTGCAAACTGTCCGGTGTCAGCCCCACCTGACATTCCACCCGCGAAAGATACGCTTTCAGCATCTGCGGAGCATTCTTCTCCTTCCTTGCCTTTTCATAAATCTGGTTCACCTGTGAAATCAAGGTCTGCGGCAAATCCTTCTTCCGGGTTTCCTCTACCTCTTTCCAAAGACGGTCGTAACTCTGAGCTATCCCCGCCAAAGGGAACATAAAAGCCAACAATCCCGTGGCACATATCAAGAATAGTCTATTCATAATTTCCAATTTTAAGTTTTACAAGGTTGTCTTTATAAAGATAAAACCAAAACCCTGATTTACTGCACAGATTTTCATTAAAAGAAGTAAAACCACAGAAAATCGAAACAAAAAAACGGAGGCTGCCCCTTTCCCTTTTACGGGAATCGGACAGTCTCCGTATCTATTTATCCACTAACGGATATTACTTTTTCGGTGTATTTTCCAGTGTAGCCAGCAAGAAATCATAGAACTTCTTCACTGACGGCACATGACAGCGTTCTTCCGGTGTATGCGGGCACTGCAAAGTAGGACCAAATGAAATCATATCCAGTCCCGGTACAACCGCACCGATGATACCACATTCCAGTCCGGCATGTATAACCTTCACTTCAGGAAGTTCGCCAAACTGTGCCTTATACGATTCCTTCATGGCGTGAAGGATAGGAGAATTAACATTTGGTTCCCATCCTGAATAGCTGCCCGAACGTTCTACATGCATACCAGCCATAGAGAAGCAGCTTTCGATAGCTGTATTACGGTAATCTTTCATTGATTCACGAGAACTACGTGTCAAAACTTTAACAGCTGCCTTTCCATTGGCAATTTCAACAATGGCAAGGTTAGATGATGTTTCTACTGTATCAGGAATAGTCGGGATGAAACGTTCTACTCCGTTAGGACATGCATAGATAGCATCTACCAAGTTATCACGGATTTCTTCAGGAACCATGTACTTCGGCAGTTCCACACGTTCTGCCTTAAAGCTCAGTCCTTCTTCGATTGTAGCAAATTCATCACGCCATACTTGTTCACACTCACCAACGAATGCCAGTACATCTTCTACTTCTGTTTCGGGCACAGTGATCACAACTTCGCATTCACGAGGAATAGCATTACGCATGTTTCCACCTTCCCACGATACCAGACAAGCTTCATCGTATGCAATAACCTGATTCAGGAAGCGAGCCATAAGCTTGTTTGCATTGGCATGTCCCCAGCCAATCTGAATACCAGAGTGACCACCACGCAGACCTTTCAAAGTAACTTTCAAAGCTACATCTTCCGGATCGGTTTCTTCTTCCTTATATTCCAGTGTAGCTGTCAGATCTTCACCACCGGCACAACCGATATACAGCTCACCTTCTTCTTCAGAATCGAGGTTCAGCAAAATATCGCCTTCTATTTCTCCAGGTTTCAAGCCGAAAGCGCCATACATACCAGTTTCTTCATCGGCAGTGATCAGTGCAACCAATGGGCCGTGTTTTAATGTTTTATCTTCCATTACAGCCATGATTGCAGCTACCCCCATACCGTTGTCCGAACCAAGTGTAGTGCCTTTAGCCTTCACCCATTCACCGTCTACATAGACCTGAATAGGATCGTTTTCGAAATCATGCTGTGTATCTTTGTTCTTTTGTGGAACCATATCCATGTGTGCCTGCAAGATAACCGTCTTACGGTTTTCCATGCCCGGAGTGGCAGGCTTGCGGTAAATGATGTTTCCAGCCTCATCCTGAAAAGCTTCAACACCAGCATTCTTACCGAACTCCAGTAAAAATGACTGAACTTTTGCCAAATGTCCTGACGGGCGAGGCACTTGAGTTAACGAATAAAAATGCTTCCACACATTCTGTGGAGCCAGAGAAAGAATTTCATTCATAGGTTTTAGTTTTATTTTTATTTGTAAGCGGCAAAGCCACCAGTCCATATATTCCTAACAAAATTAATAAAAAGGTTTGAATACCATGCACTAAAAGCGCAAATATTCCTGCATCTTCCTTACTTACTCCGTACATCATCATCATGGTGATGACAGCAAAGTGCCACGGACCTGCTCCATTCGGTGTAGGAACAATAACGGCAATACTCCCTACCACAAACAATACCAGTCCGGCAACCCAGCCTAGTCCGGCAGAAAAGTCGAAACAGTAAAACGTCAGATAAAAATGCAGATAATAACATAACCAGATAGCAACAGTATAAATGATATACAATACCGGACGATGTACCTGACGGATGGAAAGACATCCCAGCCAGACATTTTTAATCAGTCCTCTGACCTTAGCAAAAATTGTCAGATTACGTATCAGCCAAAAAATCAGAACCAAAGCCGCTGCTATACAGATTAACGTTATATAAAAATTAGTCGACGAAAACAAATGCAGAAAAAAAGCTCCGTCAGTACCTGTTATACGAAAGAAACGGGCAAAGACTCCCGACTGAAGCAACAGCGTACCTGCGGTAATAAGCAGTACACAGACAGAATCAACTAAACGTTCGGAAACGACCGTTCCAAGAGATTTGGAAAAAGAAACATTGTCATATTTTGCAAGTATGCCGCAGCGCGAAACCTCTCCTACCCGAGGCAAAACCAGATTGGCCGCATAAGCAATAAATATGGCATACACACTATTCGAAATTTTAGGATGTTCACCAAGAGGAGCCAATGCCAGGTTCCAGCGCCACCCGCGAAACAGATGACCGAAGACGCCAAAAACCAGTGAAAAAAGCATCCAGCCATA
>ERZ779737.282-NODE-282-length-50493-cov-3.174214_pt1 | contig 50493 bp, 56 predicted proteins | sample MGYA00511889_ERZ779737 | MGnify/ENA primary metagenome ERZ779737 (study PRJEB29588, sample SAMEA2163575) | human gut metagenome | biome: human gut; feature: human-associated habitat; material: faeces | place: Denmark | collected 2008/2010 ... | reverse complement strand
TTCTGGCTGTGGTGGCCAAGGAGTAAACACAACTGATTCAGCCGTTAGACTAACACACATTCCAACCGGAATAATCGTATATTCACAAACTGAAAGAAGTCAAATTAAAAACAAAGAAAAAGCAATGAAAATATTAAAAACCAGATTATATGATTTAAAATTAAGAGAACAAGAAGAAAAAGAACATGCCGAAAGAAGAATAAAAATAGGTACAGGTGATCGTTCTGAAAAAATTAGAACCTATAATTATCCCCAAAATCGTGTTACCGACCATCGTATTGGTTTTACTTCAATGAATTTAGATCGCATAATGGATGGTGAACTTGGTGTCATAATTGAAGAATTAATAACAGCCAATCAAAAAATGGAATTAGAAAAAACCAATGAACTATAATAATAAAGTAGACCCAAACATAGCAAATTACTATCTTAAATACTTAAAAAATAATAATTTATACAGCAAAGAAACATATCAACAAGGAATAAAACAATTACAAGAAGGAAAACCCATCCAGTACATTATTGGCAATGTTGACTTTTATGGTAACATTATTAATGTTAACGAAAATGTCCTAATACCACGTTTTGAAACCGAATTATTAGTAGAAAAGACCATTAAATATATTAATCAACATTTCAAAAATAAAAAATTAAACATTATAGATTTGGGAACTGGCTCAGGTTGTATTGCTATTGCTCTAAAAAAAATATTAACGTCATTAGAAGTTGATGCCTTAGATATAAGTAAAGAAGCAATAGAACTTGCCAAGAAAAATGCTCATCAAAATAAAGTAAGCATAAATTTTATAGAAGGAAATATGGAAGATCCACTAAGCAAAAAATACGATGTTATCATAAGCAATCCGCCTTATATTGACTATGGCGAAGAAATCATGGATATTGTCAAAAATAACGAGCCCCATATCGCCCTTTATGCAAAAGAAAATGGAATATATTATTACCATAAAATAATAAAAAATCTTAAAAACAACCTTCCTAACAACTATCTAATAGCATTTGAAATAGGACATACCCAAGCAAAAAAAATTGAAGAATTAGCAATCAAATATTTAGATAACCCTAAAATAATTATAGAAAAAGATTATAGCGGAAAAGATCGATTTATCTTCATTATAAATAATTAGCAAAAAAACAAAAATTAATGATATAATAAAAAAAGAAAAGGAGTGGTAGTATGGCAAAATTCTGTCAAAACTGTGGGACAAAATTAAACGAAGATCAAGACGTTTGTTTAAACTGTGGTAAATATGTACAAAACCAAAAGGCAGCAAACACTAATCCAAACGCTAAATCCAAACTAGTAGCAGGTTTACTAGGAATATTTCTAGGAGCTTTAGGAGTACATAACTTTTACCTAGGATATAATGGAAAGGCTACAACTCAACTATTAATTAGTATACTAAGTTGTGGAATTTTAAGTCCGATAGTAGGTATTTGGGGATTAATTGAAGGTATAATGATTTTAGCGGGCAATATTAACGTTGATGCTAACAACATCCCACTCAAAGACTAAAACGAGTAAATTTAAAAAGTATTTTATTCCAATAGTAATAGGAATTATAATACTTCTTTTTCTTTTCACCCAATTAATTAACTGCCCATGCTTATTTAAAAAAATCTTTAAAATATCTTGTCCTGCTTGTGGACTTACCAGAGCCTTCAAAGAAATATTAAAATTAAATTTTATCTCGTCACTAAAATATAACATTTTAGCAATTCCACTATTAATAATATTGTTTTTATTAACTATCCTATATCTAATAGATATATTCACCCAAAACAATTATTTTGAAAAATCTATTAACAGTATAAGTAAAAATTATAAAATAATTATTTTTATATTAACAATAAATATGATTATAAATAATATTAGAAAAATATAAATTGTATAAATTTAAAAAAAATTACCCATAAATTAAATGAAAGGGTGATTTTTTATATGAAAAAAACCATAATTATTGTATTAAGTATCTTTATAATCTATCAAATAACCAATAACAAAGAAAATATCATTATTCCCAAAAGTGCCATAAGATTAAGGATTATCGCCGATTCTAACAGTGTCTATGATCAATACATAAAAAATGAAGTAAAAAAAATAATGGAAGCAGAAATAAAAGATAATCTAAACGACATAACCGAAATAGAAACATCTCGCAATATCATCAAGAGTAACATAAATAAATATCGAGAAAAAATAGAAAAACTATTTATTAAAAAAAATTATAACAAAGAGATTAATATCAATTTTGGACTTAACTATTTTCCTAAAAAAGTATATAAAGGTGTAACCTACGAACAAGGAGATTATGAATCCTTAGTCATAACTATTGGAAGTGGCCAAGGCGATAATTGGTGGTGTGTTTTATTTCCCCCACTTTGTCTTTTAGAAGCAGAAGAAAATACAGAAGTTGAATACAAATTCAAAGTATTAGAACTACTAGATAAAATATTTAAAAAATAACAGTAATATATTCTCCTTAATTTTAGTAATATTATTTAGGAGAACAAATATGGATACAATATTAACCACTCTGATTATTGGAATTAGCTTAAGTATGGATACCTTTTCCCTATCGATTATATATGGCACCAAAGGTATTACTAAGAAAACCAAAATACTTCTATCGTTAATTGTAGGTACTTATCATTTTATAATGCCCCTAATCGGACTATACTTTGGTACTATTATTGAAAAATATATAATCATAAACCTAAATATCTTAGTAAGTATTATTTTCTTAATTATATCAATCCAAATGATAGTATCGACGTTTAAAGATAATGAGGAACTCAAACCATTAAACTTACAAGGACTATTATTATTTGGCTTTAGTGTTAGTATTGATAGTTTTTCCACAGGTATTGGACTCCATGTTATTAACACCAATTATATTCAATCAGCATTAATATTCGCCCTCACCAGTATGACATTTACTTACCTTGGTCTTAATTTTGGTAATCAGTTAAATATCCATTTTGGTAAATACTCAACCCTAATAGGGGGCATAATATTACTAATACTATCAATATACTATTTCATAAAATAATATTAATGTAAATAGGTGTCATAAAAGTTGACATCTTTTTTTTTATCATTTATCATAAAAATAGGTGATTAAATATGATATCAAATACTAAAATGATGCTAGAAAATGCATATGAAAACAAGTATGCCATCGCACAATTTAATATTAATAACTTAGAATGGACAAAATACATATTAGAAGAATGTGAACAATTAAAAACACCAGTAATTCTAGGAGTAAGCGAAGGAGCTATTAAATATATGGGTGGTGCTAAAGTAGTAAGCAACATAGTAACAAGTTTAATTGAAGAATTAAACATTACTATAAATGTAGCCTTACATCTAGATCACGGTAGTAGCTTATCGGTTTGCCAAGATTGCATTAATGCAGGATTTACTTCTGTAATGATCGATGGATCTCACCTACCCCTAGAAGAAAATATAAACCTTACCCAAAAGGTAGTAGAATATGCCTATCCAAGAAACGTTACTGTAGAAGGTGAGATAGGCTTAATTGGTGGGCAAGAGGATAACATTAGTGCAAGTAACACCAATGCCAAATTAGAAGATGTTATCAAGTTTGTAAACGAAACTCATATTGACAGTGTGGCCCCTGCCCTAGGAAGTGTTCATGGACCATATCAAAAAGAACCAAACTTAGACTTTGACACTATGAAAAAAATAAGCAATAGTATAAACATTCCTCTTGTACTGCACGGGGGATCAGGTATACCAGATACTATGATAAAAAAAGCTATCCAATGCGGAACTGCCAAAATAAATGTAAATACCGAATTGCAACAAGCCTGGAATGAGGGTGTAAGAGATTATATCAAAAATAATCCTAATGTATATGACCCAAGAAAAATAATATCATCTGGTGAAAAAAATTTAAAAAAAGTCGTAAAAGAAAAGACAAATTTGTTCACTAACATATAATAAGGTAGGAGGTTTTTATGCCTAAAATAAAGATAGAAGGAAAACACATTCTAAGCGGAACTATTGATATAAGTGGAGCTAAAAACAGTGCAGTAGCACTGATACCTGCAGCTATTCTTTGTGATGAAGAATGCACTATCAGCAATGTTCCTCAAATTTCTGACGTTGAAGCCTTAGAAGAAATACTAACATATTTAAATGCTAAAATAGAAAAAAATAATGATACCATAAAAATTGATACCAGCACTCTAGAAAATAAAGAAATACCAGAAATTATTTCTAAAAAACTAAGAGCATCATATTATTTTATGTCTGCCCTACTCGGTAAATACAAAGAAGTATCGATGTATTTTCCAGGTGGATGCTCAATTGGAGCAAGACCGATAGATCAAACTCTAAAAGGATATATGGCTTTAGGAGCCAAAGTAGAAGAAGATGGAAATAAATACAAAATAACCGCTGATAAACTAACTGGTGGCTATGTTTACTTAGATATTCCAAGCGTTGGAGCAACAATTAATACCCTTCTAGCAGCGGTTAAAGCAGAAGGAAACACAACGATAGAAAACGCCGCTAAAGAACCAGAAATTGTTAACGTTGCTACATTTTTAAACAGTATGGGAGCTAAAATTAAAGGAGCAGGAACTAGTATTATAAAAATAGAAGGAGTAAAATACTTACACAAATGCTTTACAGAAGTAATTCCCGATAGAATAGAAGCGGGCACCTACTTAATTATAGGAGCGCTTTTAGGAGAAAATCTAAAGATAAATAAAATCATTCCCAGTCATCTAGAATCGCTAATTTCTAAATTAAAAGAATGTGGTGCTAAACTTCAGATAAAAGAAGATTACATCATTGTAAACAGAAGTGATAAATATAAACCACTAAAAATAAAGACCCAAGTTTACCCTGGTTATCCAACAGACCTACAACAAATAATTGTTCCCTTACTAACTCAATGTAATGGTATAAGTAGAATAGAAGAAACAATTTATGAAAACAGATTTCAAAATATCAAAGACACTAACAAAATGGGAGCTAAAATAGAAGTGATTGGTAACAAAAATGCAATTATCTCAGGTCCCACCCCTCTAAAAGGCAAACAAGTAAGTGCCACCGATTTAAGAGGAGGAGCTTCCCTAGTAGTCCTAGGATTAATCGCTGAAGGAACAACTACGATAAGTAATATCGAACACATAATAAGAGGATACGAAAACATCATTACCAAGTTATCGCAAGTAGGTGCTAAAATAGAATTAATATAAATATACTTAAAATAGGAAGTGACCTATGAAAAAAGTAATATTTATTTTAATTCTTTTTTTATCATGTTATCTAATTCACATAAAAACTGCGGATAACAAAATATATTATTTATCGATAGGAGATGCAATATCAAAAGGAAATACCCCGTATAATAAAATTGGGTACGGATATAGTGATTATTTAAAAGATTACTTAAAAAAACAAAAAAAATTAGAAGGATATAACAAAGACTTCACAGACAAAGATTATCGAATTATAGATTTAATTAATCATCTAAATGAAAACACAGAAATTAAAATAAACAACAAAAAAATAACAATTAATCAACTAATTTCCCAAGCAGATATCATTACAATTTCTATAGGAATGAATGAACTATATTCAAAAATAATGTTAAATAACGATAATGTATATAGTTATATAAACGAAATGACTGAAGATTTAAAAGTTCTGTTTAGCAAAATTAACAAATTAAATCATCGTAAAGTTCTCGTATTAAATTATTATGATATAACAAATGAGAATCAAGATATTTTTGCTTATGCCAATATTAAGTTAAAAAAAGTTACCGAATTAAATGGATTTGAATATATCGATATCTCAGAAAAACTAAGTAATAATCCTAAATATTTTATAAATAATACCAATTTTATCCCTAATAATGAAGGATATTATCAAATTTATGAAATAATAGTTGAAAAAGTTAAAAATTACTGATATAATAATAAGCGATTTGTGTTACTATAACTAAATTAGTTATGGCAGAAGGAGGAAAAATAATGAAAAAAGGAATACATCCAAAAACTGTATTAGCCACAGTAACTTGTGCTTGTGGAGAAACATTTCAAACAGAATCAACCAAAGATCCTATCCATGTTGAAGTATGTTCAAAATGTCATCCATTCTATACAGGAAAACAAATGATGGCATCTAAAAAAGGAAATGTTGAAAAATTTAATAAAAAATATGGTTTAAAGTAAGAATAAGTTAAAATTTATTCTTATTTTTTTTAAAAATAATGTCAAGTAAAGTCTGAACATAAATTTATACATGTTATAATTAAATTACAAAGAAAGTTGGTGAAAGATGAACAACGCCATATATAGATATATAGATTTTGATGGAGTAATATATAACACTAATGAAATAATTGACGCATTAATATTACAAGCAGGCTTAGTAGCAGAACAACAAGATTTAATTACTAAATTAATTAGACAAATTGACTTTTATAATATGATCAAAAACGCTAAAGAAATCAATAACTCCTTAACAGCACTCCAAGAACTAATTAAAGATAAAAGATACATAACCAAAATTTTAACTCACGTCAATTCCATAAAAGAAGCCGAGGACAAATTAAAAATAATAAAAGAAGTATCAAACCAAATAAAAGTAATCGCTGTTCCCAAAGAAATATGTAAAAGCCATTATGTAAACCCTACTAACGCTATATTAGTAGATGATTACAAAGGAAATTTAAAATATTGGAAAAACAAAGGAGGACTTCCTATCCATTTTGATCCCAATCTAAAAGAAAGTGAATATCCAGTTATCAACAGCTTATTTGATTTAGACAAAACAATAGAAACGCATTATCCCAAAGTATTAAAAATGTCAAATCATCATCAAAAATAGCAAAAAGAATAATATTTTATTACAATATGATATAATCAAATTATAAGGAGAATATATGTCTAATTATTTAATTTTCATTGACTTAGATGGTACCCTACGCAATTCCAGTCGCCAAATTAGTACCCAAACAAAAGAAATATTAAAAAAAACAATAGATAAAAATAATAGAATCATTATCACATCTGGAAGAGACCTTATGTACTTAAAACCCATTATTAAATCTTTGAACATCAAAGACTACCTTATTGCCAGTGATGGAGCTGTAATTTATAACTTAAAAGAAGAAAAAATCATCAAAGAAATCTTTATAAGCGAAGAAGATTTAAAGCTAATATTATCTAAAATTGGTAAAAGCACCTACACTGCTACCAACAGTGAAAAAAGTTATTATAATATAAACAAAAATAGTGAGGAATTACCAAAAATATCCAAAATAACTATAAAAGATAAAAATAAAAAGACAATATTAAAATTAATTGATATATTAAAGAAACAAGAAAATATCCATATTAGTAATTATTCAAGATATTTAATAGATAATAAAAACAAGCCTACATTTTACTATATAGATATTATTAATAAAAAAGCATCCAAAGGATCATCGGCAGAATATCTTTATAAGTTATTAAAATATGAAAAAAATAAAACTATAGCTTTAGGTGATTCTATCAACGATATAAGTTTATTTCAAAAAGTAGGCTACAAAGTTGCCATGGGTAACGCCATTTTGAAACTAAAAGAAATAAGTGATGAAATAACATTAACCAACAATGAAAACGGAGTAAAAGCATATTTAGAAAAACTATTGAAAGGATGATATTATGAAAATAGGAATAACTAATGACCATAGAGGTTTGGTTTTAAAACAAACCCTGACAAATTATTTAGAAAACAAAGGATATAATATAATAGATTATGGAACAGATAGCGACGATAGTGTCGACTACCCAGATTACGCGTTTAAATTAGGAAAGAGTCTTCAAAAAAAAGACATAGACTTAGGTATAGCTATCTGTGGAACTGGTATTGGAATGGATATAGCCTTAAATAAAGTTAAAGGTATCAGGTGTGCTAAAGCATCTAACGAAGAAGAAGCTATTCTAGCAAGAAGTCATAACGATGCAAACGCCTTAGCTTTATCTGCCAAAATAAGCAGCGATATAGCTAAGGACATAGTAGACAAATTTATAAATACAAATTTTAGTAATGATAAAAGACATATAGAAAGAATTCAAAAAATTAAAGAGTACGAAAATGATTAAACTTGCTTGCTACTTAATTGTCTTTCCATTAATCGTATGGAGTCTAGATAGTATCAACATTAATGCAATATTCAAAAAAAATAGACCAGTTCAAGCTAGAATAATATATGTAGCCATAATATTTTCATTAAGTTATTTAGTAGTAAATTTTATAGTAGATTTTATAGTAGTAACCAAATTTTAGGAGGAACTATGAAAAAAATTATAATATTTACTTTTTTTATTATCATAATACCATATTTTATATTAAATCTATATTCAAAAAACATTAAAGAAATAGAACTTAAAACCGATGAAAACATCAAAGTAAGAGTCAAAAGATTACAAAAAGATAAAATAGATGAAATTGAACTAAATGAATATGTATTAGGTGTTTTAGCAGGAGAAATGCCCATATCATTTGAATTAGAAGCTCTAAAAGCACAAGCAGTTGCATCAAGAAGCTATGTCTTAAAAAGATTAGATTATAATAAAGATAAAGACTATGATGTTGTAGATAGTATAACAAATCAAGTATACCTAGATAATGAACACTTAAAAAAAGCTTGGGGAGATAATTACATAAAAAATATTAATAAATTAAAAACAGCTGTAAATGAAACATTTAACGAATATTTAGAATGCGATGGACAAATCGCCGATGCCCTATTTTTTTCAACTAGTAATGGTTATACCGAAAATAGTGAATTGGTGTTTAACTTTGCTGTTTCTTATTTAAAAAGTGTATCATCACCTTGGGATAAGGAAGTCACTACCGCTTTTAAAACCACTAAAGAAATGTCACTTCAAGAATTTTATGAACGACTAAATCTCCCCTATCAAGAAAAAATAAAAATAGAAAACATAGATAGAAGTGCTACTAATCGCATCCTAAAAATAAAAATTAACAACCAAGAATTTACCGGACGTGAAATATATAACAAATTAAAAATTAGATCTACAGACTTTACCATAGAACAAGAAAACACCAATGTAATAATAACTACTATTGGTTATGGACATGGCGTTGGAATGAGCCAGTATGGTGCCTTAGGAATGGCTAAAAAAGGCTATAACTATAAAGAAATACTAACTCATTATTATCAAAATACCCAAATTAAAAAAATTTAAAAAAATATATGTATATAATTTTCTAATTAGGAAAAACTTAAAATAGAGGTGAAAATTATATGCAACAAAAACTAAAAAAAATAGCTATACCAACAATTTATGTATTATCTGTAGTAGCATTTGGATTAAGTATATACTTTATTCAATTAATAGTTAGTAATGTCGTTTTTCAAGATCCAGAACCAAATTTAAAATATGTAGATAAAGAAATTTTAGAAGAAAGTTATAGCATACCTGTAATAGGTAATGAAACAACTATAATAAGACCATACTTAGATACAGATATTAGCATTGCTAAAAATTATTATGATTATCAAAGCGATGTAACTAACCAAGAAAATGCCATTATTTATTACGAAAATACATACATGCAAAATTCCGGCGTCGACTATCGTAAAGAAGGAACATTTGATGTAGTAGCAGTATTGGACGGCACTGTAATCAACGTTAAAGAAGATAATATCTTAGGCAATATTGTTGAAATAAGACACAATAATGAAATTATCAGTGTATACCAAAGCTTATCAGATATTACTGTCAAGATTGATGATACTGTCTTACAAGGCCAAATAATTGGTAAAAGTGGAGTAAATAACATCAATAAACAACTAAAAGAACATCTTCACTTTGAACTATATTATAAAGGTATGGTTGTAAACCCCGAAAATTATTTTGGCAAGAAATTACAAGAACTATAGGCTTAACTTGCCTTTTTTCTTTCATAAACTATATTGATTTCCCATATATTAAAATAAAGGGGAATCTTATGAATAAAAATATTATAAACAGAACACTTAAAGAAAGTGAATACATTCTAAAAACTAAAAAAACCATTAGAGAAATTGCCAAAGTATTTGGTGTTAGTAAAAGTACCGTTCACAAAGATTTATCTAATAGATTACTAGAAATAGACGCAAATTTATGCAATCAAATTAAAGAGATTTTAAAACAGCATATCGATACTAGACACATTAAAGGTGGCGAGTCGACACGTAATAAGTTTCTTTTGAAAAAAAACGAATAAAACTTTAAAAAAAAGGTAAAACATGGTAAAATAATTACTAGGAAGGTGATATTATGTTCAACAAAGATATTGGAATCGATTTAGGAACTGCCAATGTTTTAATATATATAAAAGGACAAGGCATCGTTTTAAATGAACCAAGTGTTGTAGCCATTGATTCAGAGACAAAAAAAGCCTTAGCAGTTGGGAAAGAAGCCCACGAAATGTTGGGAAGAACCCCCGGTAAAGTAAAAGCTATAAAACCTATGAAAGATGGAGTTATCGCGGACTTTGAAACAACAGAAGTAATGCTTAACCATTTTATAAAAAAAGTAAACGGTAAAAATCTATTTTCAAGGCCAAGGATACTTATCTGTTGTCCATCAAATATCACCCAAGTAGAAAAAAATGCCATTAAAGAAGCTGCCGAAAGAACTGGAGCTAAAAAAGTATTCTTAGAAGAAGAACCTAAAGTAGCGGCCATCGGAGCAGGTATGGATATATCAAAACCAAGCGGTAACATGGTTATTGATATAGGTGGTGGAACAACAGATATTGCCATATTGTCCTTAGGAGGTATTGTAAATTCCTCATCTATTAGAATAGCAGGCAATGCCTTTGATTTAGACATTGTTAAATATATTAAGGATAAATATAAACTATTAATTGGTGAAAGAACAGCAGAAGATATTAAAAAAACAATAGGAACTGTTTTCCCAGGCTCAAGAAAAGAAAAAATGGAAGTAAGAGGTAGAGACCTAGTAACGGGCCTACCACACACTATAACCTTAAATTCTGATGAAGTAGAAGAAGCTCTAAGAGAAAGCGTTTATACTATTATTCATTGTGCCAAAGGAATACTAGAACAAACTCCACCGGAACTATCCGCTGATATTATAGATAAAGGAATTGTTCTAACCGGCGGTGGAGCAATGGTAGATGGATTTAGCAATCTCCTAAGCCAAGAATTAAAGGTGCCAGTTTTCATAGCGGAAAGCCCTCTTACCTGTGTAGCAGAAGGAACAGGAATTCTTTTAGATAATCTATATTTAATAGATAGATAAAATAAAATTGTTAGACAAATGTTTAACAATTTTTTTCTATACCCCACTTAAATCAAAAGAAGGAATAAAACTTTCATCACAAGTACCATCTTCTTGAATATAAGCATTGCATACTCCAAGACTAACAGCATATCCAACTACCTCTTCATATTCATAAGAGGTAAGTTTTCTATTAATTTCAAGATACTCTTCCAACTTACCACAAGGAGTATATTGATTCATAATACTTATATATATATTATCCCCATACGTATCATATAAATACTTAATAATATTCTTACTATTTTCCACATAATTGGGTAAAACTAAATTTCTAACAATAACGCCCTTCTTAATCATATTATTCTCATCAAAAACAAAGCGTCCAACTTGCCTATACATCTCTTCTATTGCCTCCATGACAACTTCTACATAATTAGGACATTTAGAATACATAATAGCTAAATCATTATCAAAATACTTAAAATCAGGTAAATATACATCTATAAGACCATCCAACATTTTTAAAGTACTGATACTATCGTATCCTGAAGAATTATACACAAATGGAAGATCAAACCCCTTCTCTTTAGCCATAACAATAGCTTCTTTAATTAAAGGAACAAAATGACTAGGTGTCACTAAATTAATATTATTAGCTCCCCTATCCTTAAGTTCAAAGAATATCTCTACTAATCTAGAAACCGATATTTCCTTACCAAAACCATTATGAGAAATATTATAATTCTGACAATACACACATCTCAAATTACATCCACTAAAAAAAATAGTACCACTGCCCTTTTCACCAGATATACAAGGCTCTTCCCACAAATGCAAAGATGCCCTAGCAATTTTAAGTTGAGAATTAACATTACAATAACCTACCTTATTATTTCTATCTATTAAACATCCCCTAGGACATAAACTGCACTTATCGCCCATAAAAATCACCAAAGATATTATATCACAACAAAAAGATAAAATTAAATATCTATAATTTACATAATTTTTTATTCGTGATATAATCAAATAAATATAAGTTTTGATGTTTGGAGGAGACTAACTTGAATAAAGAATATAAACTAGGCAGTATTGTTACAATGAAAAAGCCTCACCCATGTGGTAGTAACGAATGGGAAATAGTCAGAATTGGCGTCGATATTAAAATCAAATGCACATCCTGTGGTAGATGTATTATGTTACCAAGGATAGAATTTAATAAAAAACTAAAAAAGGTGGTTAGTATATGAGAAAAGGAAGAAAAAGAATAAATTTACATCCTGTATTAATGATCCTGGTAATTATTGCCATAGTGGTAGTTATAAGTGGCATTGGAGATGCCTTAGGACTACAAACTACCTATTATAATGTTAACCCTATTACCGGCAAAATGGAAGCTGAACTAGTCCAAATAGATTCCATATTTAATAGAACAGGTATTCAATATATGGTTAGCAATATGATATCAAACTTCATCAATTTTGCTCCATTAGGAACACTAATCGTAGGCCTTCTAGGAGTTGGTGTTGCCTATAAATCAGGCTTTTTAACTACCCTATTTAAATTGATTAAAAAAGGAGTATCAAGAAAATTTATAACCTTTATGGTAATATTTACCGGTATTATTCTATCAATGTTTTATGAAATGGCTTATGTTATTTTAATACCTCTAAGTGCCATTCTCTTTATGAGCCTAAAAAGACACCCCTCAGCTGGTATATGTGCAGCATTCGCAGGAATAACATTTGGATATGGTGCTAACATTGTAGTAAATGGATTAGATAGTATATTAAATACCTATACATCCAGTTCCTCATTAATATTAGACGCTACTTATAAAGTTAGTATCAGTGGTAATATATTTCTAACTATTACAAGTACTATTCTTCTATCTTATGTTGGTATGATAATAACTGAAAAATATATCATTCCAAAACTAGGAAAATATAACTATGAAGAAACTTCAGAAGAAGAAATAGCACCAAAAGAAAGAAAAGGACTAACCCTATCATTACTTACTCTCTTAATCCTTTCACTAATAACAATTTATTGCATTATCCCTGGTCTACCCTTCTCTGGATTATTCCTATATCTAAAAGATACATCTTACGTAGACCAATTATTTGGAGCTAATTCTTATTTTAGCCAAGGAATTGTCTTTATAATAAGCACTTATCTAATGATCGTTGGTCTAATATATGGATTAAGAGTAAAAACGATCAAAAATAATAAAGATTTTGTTGATGCAATGGGATACTATTTAACTGATATATCCTCTATCCTAGTACTGATATTCTTTGCAGCTCAATTAATATCAATATTTAAAAAAAGCAACATCGGTATATTCATAACAGCATCACTTGCAGAAGCCATCGGCAACCTAGAACTAACTGGTCTGCTACTGATCATCATAAGCTTTATTATAATAGCAATTTGTACAATTTTTGTACCAGTAGCATCAACTAAATGGGCAATATTAGCCCCAGTAATAGTACCGATGTTTATGACCAGTTCTATGACCCCAGAATTTGCTACAGCAGTCTTTAGAGCGGCCGATTCATCAGTAAAAGGAATAACTCCCCTATTTAGCTATTTCGTATTATTAATTGGATTCTTACAAATATATAACCAAAAAAAAGAACAAACAATTACTCTAACCGATGCGATGAGTCTAATGGCGCCTTATACTATCGCCTTTGCCATTCTCTGGTTAGTAATAATCCTAGGATTTTATATCATCGGCCTACCAATAGGTCCTGGTGTAAGCCCAATGCTATAAATATAAAAAGAACCTTCTTAAAATGTGTGTGAATAATATTCCATAACGAAGGTTTTTTATAATAAACAAGAAAGAAGATGAAAATATGAGTTTAACAGCCGGTATCGTTGGACTACCAAACGTTGGTAAATCGACACTATTTAATGCTATAACCAAAAAAAATATTTTAGCAGCTAACTATCCTTTTGCTACAATTGACCCTAACGTTGGTGTAGTAATCGTACCAGACATTAGATTACAAACCTTAGAAAATATATATTCACCAGAAAGAACTATACCTACATCATTTGAATTTACAGATATTGCAGGTCTTGTTAAAGGAGCTTCAGAAGGAGAAGGATTAGGCAATAAATTTCTATCACACATAAGACAAGTAGATGCCATAGTTGAAGTAGTTCGTTGCTTTGATGATGAAAATATTATTCACGTAGATGGTAAGGTAGACCCAATAAAAGATATTGAAGTAATCAACGTAGAATTAATACTATCCGACCTAGAAATAATTCAAAACAGAATAAATAAAATAGGCAAAAAAGCCAAAATGACCAATAATAAAGAAGAATTGAGAGAATTAAATCTTCTAAATAAAATAAAAGGATCATTAGAACAAAACATTCCTGTTAGAAAATTGTTAATAGATGAAGAAGAAAAAAAAATAATATCATCATTTAATTTAATTACGGAAAAACCAATAATCTATGTTGCCAACGTTAAAGAAATAGACATAAATAACAAAGGGAACTCCTATGTTGACCAAGTAATGGAATACGCTAAAAATGAAAAAAGCGAAGCCATAATGGTATGCGCTAAAATAGAAAGCGAATTATCAGAATTACCAGACGACGAAAAAGAAATATTTTTAAACGAATTAGGTATTGCCGAAAGCGGACTCGATCAATTGGTAAAAAAAACCTATTCACTATTAGGACTAGCCACATACTTTACTGCGGGTAGTGACGAATGCCGTGCTTGGACATTTAAAAAAGGAATGAATGCCAAAGAATGTGCAGGAATTATTCATTCAGATTTTGAAAAAGGCTTTATTAAAGCAGAAATAATGAGTTATAGTGACTTAGTCCAATATAAAACAGAAAAAGCCGTAAAAGAAGCAGGGAAAGTCCGTCTAGAAGGAAAGGATTACCTAATGCAAGATGGTGACATATGTTATTTTAGATTTAATGTAAGCAAGTAAACACCATAAAATTATAGCTAAAGGCATAAAATAATAAAAAAAACATAACATATAACAAAATAATTAAAAAAATCATTTACTTCTTGAAAACAGTTTGTTATAATATTACCGAGCGCAAAGCTCCTTGCTCAAAAATGAGCCGATAAGACCAAAAGGAGGTGTAAAACTGTGAAAAAATATGAAATTATGTTTATAGTTCAACCTAATTTAGAAAGTGAAGTATTAAAAAAAACAGTAAGTGATTTAGAAAAAATATTTACTAACAATAAAGCTACTATCACTTTATCAAAAGAACTAGGACAAAAAGAATTAGCCTATGAAATAAAGAAATACAAATCAGGTTATTATTATCTATATAACATTGAAGCAGAAAATGATAAAGCAATCAAAGAATTTGATCGTATTGCTAGAATTAATGAAAATGTTATTCGCCATCTAATAATTAATCTAGATAAATAGGAGATAGTATGAATAAAGTAATATTAATAGGAAGATTAACTAAAGATCCAGAATTAAGATATACAGGATCAAATAGAGCCGTAACTCAAATCACTGTTGCAGTAAATAGAACATTTACTAATCAAAATGGTGAAAGAGAAGCAGACTTTATTAACGTTGTTATCTGGGATAAACAAGCCGAAAATGTTGCTAAATACCTAACAAAAGGTCGTTTAGTAGCTGTCGAAGGAAGAATTCAAACAAGAAATTATGATAATAATGAAGGTAAAAAAGTATACGTCACTGAAGTAGTTGCTTTAAGTGTTCAATTTCTAGAATCAAAAGGATCAAATACTAATGTAAATAATAGTAGCAATCCATTTGATAATATGGTAGATACTCCCAATACTTATGCACCTATAGATGAACCATCAAAGCAAAACGAAACCGTTGATGTAAGCAAAGACCCATTTGAAAGTTTTGGGCAATCAATCGATTTAAGTGATGACGATTTACCTTTTTAAAAAGGAGGATTTATGGCAGAGTTTCATAAAAAAAGAAAAAAAATATGTCATATGTGTGCTGGAAAAACAGTAAACTATAAAGATGTTGCAATAATAAGTAAATATATTAATCTAGATACTGGTAAAATACTACCAAGAAGAGTAACTGGTACCTGTGCAAAACATCAAAGACATGTAGCTATGGAAGTAAAAAGAGCTAGATTTATGGCCTTAATACCATATGTTAAATAAGACTTTAATAGTCTTTTTTTATTTGCTATTATAATTAAAAGATAATTCTCATCTACATATTGAAAAAAATGTCACATTGTGATAATATTATAAAGTAAGAATAGAATGTAAGGAGGAATTATATGAATACAAAATTTTTAAAAAACAACCTACATTTTATCATAATATGCCTATCTGTTGTGGTGTTAGGTATAATAGTGGGAATAGCAATTGATACTGATACAAATAAAAAATTGACGATTAAAGAAAATGAACCCGATGGCGAATCAAAGATTAACAAATTAATAATTAATGAAATCATGTCTTCTAATAAAGGAACATATGCCGACGTAGATGGCAACCAATATGATTGGGTCGAACTTTATAATGGGAATAATTATGACATTAACTTAAAAAATTATGGATTATCTGACGATAAAAGTAAAATAAAATGGGTATTTCCAGAAACAATTATAAAAGCCAAAGAATATTTGATAATAAATCTATGCGGTGAAAAAAAAGAAGGATTATACGCTAACTTTAGATTAAGTTCAAAAGGTGGAGAAACACTTGTATTAACCAAAGCTAATGGTAAAGTAATAGATGCCATTACCGCAACGCCTCTTGATAAAAACGAAACAATCGCTAGGGATCTAAACGGCAATCTATATACATCAGATTTACCAACACCAGGTTTTCCTAACACAAAACAAGGCTATGAAAATTATATAAATAGCCTAAAAAGCGAAGAAAATAAAATAAAAATAAATGAAATATTACCAAGAAATAAAGGAAATTTCATAAATGAAAACGGTAAATTAGAAGGATATATCGAAATAATTAATATATCCAAAAATACAGTTAACCTAAAAACTTACAGTCTATCAAATTCAACTAAGCATCCATTTACTTATAAATTACCAGATATATCACTAAAAAGTGGCGAAGTATATGTTTTTTATACTGCAACAAGTAGCGTTTCAAACAATTATACTGGATTTAAATTAACCGAAAAAACTGGAGAAGTAGTATTAAGTAACGGCAACAAAATAGTAGATATAGTAGAATATGACCAAGTAGCCAATGGTATGGCCTTAATATATGAAAATGAAGAGTATTACATAAGCAATAATATAACTCCCGGCTACCCTAATAATAACAGTGGTATAAAAAACTTTAATGAAAAAAATTTAACCAATCCTAACGATTTAATTATTAGTGAAGTTATGAACCAAAATAATGAGTACCTACCTCAAAATGGAGGTAATTACTACGACTGGATAGAATTAAAAAATAACACTCAAAAAACAATCAATCTAAAAGATTACTATCTAACCACAAGCGATAATCTAAAAACGATGTATAATCTTCCAGATGTTTCACTAAAACCTGGAGGGTACTATGTGGTAATGGCTTCTGGAGATACCAACTTATCCAATAATACGTACAAACATACAAATTTTAAATTATCTGAAATAGAAAGCCTTTACTTAACCAAAGATAACAAAATAATAGATTCTATTTTCATTGCTAATGTTCCTCTTGGTTACAGTATGGGAAGAGGAACAAAATCGGGAATATATTATTTCAGTAATCCCACCCCAAAAAGCCAAAACAAAAACGGGACAAACCAAATAGCATACACACCAATTATTAATGTAGCTCCTGGAATATATAATGATGTACAAAATATTAGCATAGAAATAAAAGGTAATGGGACAATATATTATACGTTAGATGGGAGCATTCCAAATAGATCATCTAAAAAATATAACAGTCCCATTTTTTTAAACAAGACTAGTGTTTTAAAAGTAGTAAGCTATGAAGATAATAAATTACCGAGCGAGGTAGTTACCTCATCATACATAATAAATGAAAATCATACCCTGCCAGTTTTATCTTTATCTTTAAAACAATCGGATTTTAATACAATTCAAAGCAATACCTATGGTGAGGAAGTAGAAAGAACAGCATACGCCGAACTATTTGAAGAAAACAGTTCATTCAGCATTCCATGCGGACTAAAACTATTCGGAGGTACTACTAGAGGATTACCCAAAAAAAGCTTTCAATTAAAGTTTAGAAGCGAATATGGTGCTAGTAAATTAAATTACCAAGTTTTTAATAACAGAGACTTTTCTTCATTTGATACCTTGGTTTTAAGAAGTGCGTCAACAGATTATGAATATGCAGCTTTCGCTGACATTTTTATGACCTCAACATTAGAAGAATTAGAAACAGTAGAAGTTCAAGCATATAAAACAATCATACTATATATTAATGGAAGATACTGGGGAATATATAATATTAGAGAAAAAATAGAATCAGAATTTATAGCAAACCACTATAATGTATCCGAAGATAAAGTAAACATCACAAGAATAGATAATAATGTTACATGTGGAAGCACCACTTGGTATAAAGAAATAGTTAACTATCTAAGTAACCATAATATGGCAGATCAAAAAAATTACGAATACATAAAAACAAAAATAGATATAGATAGCATAATAGATTTTTGGATTGCCGAAACATACACCACCAATAACGATATAGTAAATGCTAGATTTTATTCTCATCCGGATATTAATGCTGGAAAAATGCGAGCTATCTTCTACGACTTAGATTGGGCTATGTTTAATGTAACTAAAAATTACTATATATTTTCAACTAGCATAACCCCAATGAGTAGACTTCAAATACCTACCACAGTATTAAGAAATTTAATGAAAAATAATGAATTCAAAAAAAGATATGTAGAAAGATTATCCTACAACCTAAACAACATATGGACTTATGAAAAACTAAGCAAAAAATTAGAAGAATTATATCAAATATATAAAAAAGAAATGCCTAGAAATTGTGAAAGATGGAATATAACTATGGAAAATTGGGAAGATAATGTAAACAGATTAAGGAACTATATCAAAAAAAGAACACCAATAATGTTAAATCAAACAAAATCTTTCTTTGGATTAAGTGAATCTGAAATGAAAAAGTATTTTGGTGATTTATTATGAAATATAGACACGAGATAAAATATATGATCAGCAAAAACACTGGTGAAATATTAAAACAAAAATTAAAAACTATCATGGATATAGATAAAAATTCATATAATGAAGATAATACCTATCAAATTAGATCGCTCTACTTTGACGATACTCAAAATACCGCTTACTACGAAAAATTAGATGGAGTAGAGTATCGAAAAAAATATAGAATTAGAATCTATAATCAAGATGACAATTTCATCAGATTAGAATGCAAATACAAACATAATAACATGACTAGTAAAGAATCAGTATTGATAACCAAAGAGATTTGTAGTAAAATAATAAATGGTAATATTGATGATATAGATATATCCAAAAACGATATCTTAAAAAAATTTATAATCGATATGAAGACTAAAAAACTAGCCCCCTCAGTAATAGTTGACTACAAAAGATTAGCCTATACATATCCAGTTTCAGAAGTTAGAATAACTTTTGATAGCGAAATAAAATCTGGAGTGTATAATTATGATCTTTTTGACAAAAGTGTTAATTATGCTAGTGTCATAGATGACGATTATCTAGTTTTAGAAGTAAAATATAATGAAATATTACCTGAGATGATAGCTATTATATTATCAACAGTATCATTAAATAGGGAAGCATATTCAAAATTTGCTACCTGCAGAAATTTAAAATAAAGGAGTATAGAAATGGGATTTGTAGATTTAATAAAAAAAAGTGTCTTAAATGAATTTACAGGCACAGTAAGTATAACGGATATGGCCTTATCATTAATAACGGCCTTTATCATCGGTTTATTCATCATATATGTTTATAAAAAAACATATAACGGAGTAGTTTATTCCAAATCATTTGCATTATGTTTAATGCTACTTGGTATGGTTACATCGTTGATTATCAGAACAATTAATTCCAACTTAGCTTTATCATTAGGGATGGTCGGCGCATTATCCATCGTTCGTTTTAGAACAGCCGTTAAAGAACCAGTAGATACAGCCTTTATGTTTTGGGCTATTACAATTGGTATTATGTCAGGAGCAGGTCTTTACCTAATCGCCATAATATCATCAGTAGCATTAGGCTTACTATACTTTGTTAGTTATTCCCTAGGATTTAAGAAAAATAGCAAGTATTTATTTGTTGTAAAATATGAATTAAATATGGATGAACAAGTAATGAAATACATTAATAAATTGCCAAAACACAAACTAAAAAGTAAATCTGTTACCAAAGATATTATAGAAACAACCTTTGAAGTAGAATTAAAAGATAACCATACCGAAATATTAGACAAATTTAAAAATGTAGAAGGCATAATAAGTGCAAGTGTTATAAGCTATCAAAATGATTTTGGAGCTTAAAAGGAGAATTATGAGAAGAGTAATTAGAAAAGACAAAATATTTATAGCCATAAGCATCGTATTCCTTGCTTCTCTTTTTATTATATATGGATATAGATTTATACATTATTATAGACTAGAAGCAAATACAGCAGATGATACCGAAATATCAGAGCCAATTTCAATTTATAACCATCTACTAACATACCTACCAGAAGATGACATTCTCATTCAAAAAGAAAATGGTCTTATAAAAAATGAAGATAATACATATTATTTTAAGGGACAGGTAGAAAATAATTTTGTATATTATTCTGGAAGATTATGGCGTATTATAAAAACAACTAAAGATAAAAATATAGTACTAATTAGTGAAGAAATACAAACACTTATGCCTTATGGTGAAGATATTGAATATCAAAATTCATATTTATATAACTATTTAAATAACATAGATGAATATTCACTATTTTATAAAACTCTAAATAATACTGATATTTTAGTAAATACACAATATTGTGAAGATATAGTTACAGATACAGAAAATGTAACCTGTAAGGTTACAAAATCAGATTATCAAATAACTTTATTAAACTTAAAAGATTATCTAAATTCAGGAGCCAATGAAGGTTTTTTAAACAACAATACATATTTCTGGCTAATGGATTTTAACCAAAATAATGAATTATATTATGTATTTGATAAAGGTGGGATAAATACTACCTCTGAATATAACAAACATCACTATGGAATAAGACCAGTAATAACAATAGATGGCACCTTACTTCTAACAAGTGGAGATGGAACAAAAGGAAATCCTTACTCACTTGATGAATATGAAGACTACAAACTAATTAATGTAGGCGTAGGAGAATATTTAGAATATAACAATAACCTATGGAGAATTATATCTAAACAAGACAAATCAGTAAAAGCTATAATGGAAGGATACATAAAAGAAAATGACCAAGAAATAGAAAAGATATTTTCAACTAAAAACAACACCTTTGATATAAACGATAAAAACAACATTGCTTATTACCTAAACAATGACTATTACAATAGCCTAAATAATAAAGAATATCTCGTTAAAGGACCATTTTATACAGGCAAATATACTACAGATACACACGACTATAAATTAGTATACAAAGAAAAAATTAATGCCTACATAGGCCTACCACAAGTAGGAGACTTATATATAAATACCTACAACAACACATTAACATCACTAGCCATAACAGATCACATGAATAATATTTTATATATAATAAACGAAAACAACAGCTTATATACATCTAAGATAAATGAAAAAGAAAAAATAAGGCCAGTAATAAACTTAGATGGTAACTTAATCGCACTATCAGGTGAAGGAACAAAAGAAAGTCCATATATAATAGGGAGGTAACAATGAGAAGAAAAACTAAAAAATGGGTAATAACATTCGCCGTATTAGATATCATGGCATTAGTAGCACTATTCCTCTTTTATGGACCATTTACATTCGTTAAAGACTTCTTAGTAACAAATGGTATGACTACCATGTCACACACCTATATACCAAGAACATTTTATACCGATAAAATGATAAAAGAAGTAATGGCAAGAAATGGTGTAATAGGATTAACCAATAAAATAGACACAAGTGCCATAAAAATAGGACAAATAAAAGAACAAGAAACATATTCATCAATATATGAAGAACAAATCCTAAAAAAAGATAAAGACAATGATTTATACAAAATATTAACTATCGAAGAAGATGGCTATAAAGCTTACTTAGCTGTAATATATGACCCATCAAGAGTAGAACTAGTAGCATCAACTAATAAAGGTAAACAAAAAATAGATGAAATAGCAGAATATTATGATGCTAAAATCGCGATGAATGCCAGTGGCTACTTATTTGGTAGAAACAGAACAAAAATTCCAACAGGCGCCGTAATTATGGATGGCAAAATAATTTATGACAATGAAGCAATCGGAGGAGGCAACGGAGGTATAGTAGGATTCAACAAAGACCACATATTGATATTAACAACAGATGAACCAGAAGACGCTATTAACAAATATAACTTAGTAGATGCCGTAGAATTTGGCCCATTCTTAATTATCAATGGCAAAATGGCTCAATTCAAAGGTGATGGAGGCCTAGGTAAAGCTCAAAGAACTGCGATAGCTCAAAGACAAGATGGCATAGTACTATTACTAGTATCAGACGGAAGACAATATGGAAAAGGAATACTTGGAATGAGTGCAAAACAAATGGCAAACCTCCTATTAAGATATGGTGCATATAACGCATGTAATCTAGATGGAGGTAACTCTTCAGTCATGTATGCAGAAGGTAAATACATAAGCACCCCTTCAACACAAGAAGGCGAAGGAGGACGTAACCTACCTAATGCATGGATATTAAAATAGGAGGAAATATGGTAGAAATCAAATTAGGAAATAACAATGCTTTTAAATGGGTAAATGATGGTACTAACTATGCAATAGGTTACGCATTTTATAAAGACAAACTATTAAACACCGAAGAAATATTAAACCTAGTAAACAAGCAAAAAGATGTAAATGAATTAATAGGAATAATAAAAAGTTTAAATGGAGCATTTTCTATAGTTATTAAACAAGATAATTCCTATTATCTAATAACAGATATAATAGCAAGCTTCCCAATCTTATATGTCCACAATAAAACGCACACTTTAATATCAGATGACATCAACAATTTTACAAACTCAAAATTAAATGAAAACAACATAGAAGAGTTACTATCGCTTCGCGTATGTAGCAACAATAAGACAGTATACAATGATATATTTCAAGTTCCAACATCAACGATTACAATTATATCTAATAACAAACCTATCCAAGAAATTAAGTACTTTACCTATAAATGCGAAGAAATTATAAATAAAAAAGAAGAAGTAATATTTAAAGAAATGCATAAACTATATCAAAACGCAGTCAGAAGATTAATAGCATTTGCCAATAATCGTACAATAGTAGTACCACTAAGTGGAGGTTATGACTCACGTTTAATTGCATACCATCTAAGAGAAAACAACTACAACAATGTAATATGCTATACATATGGTAACAGAACTAAAAACCCAGAGTACCAAACGGCTAAAAAAGTAGCAGATTACCTAAAATACCCACTATATTTTGTTGAATATAGACATAAAGAAATGCAAAGAAAATATTATGATAAAAGAGAATATAAAAAAATTGCAGACTATTTTGGAAGAGGCAAATCAATACCTGTAATTCAAGAATATTTTGCAATAGATAATTTAATAAAAAATGGAATAATCAACCAAGATTGTGTGGTTGCGCCAGGGTATCTAGGAGACTTTCTTGCAGGATTAGAGATATCTAATGATGAATTAATCAAAGACGAACACAACACAACAAACAATCTAAAAGAATACATTTTAAAACATTCATATAGATTTTATAGTTTTAACGAAGATACAAAAAAATACTTTGAAAAAGAAATTAGTAAAAGTATAAATAGTAATCTTAACAACAAACAAATAGAAACAAAAGAAATAGCAAATATGTTAGAAATATTTGACTTAAACGAAAGAGAGTCAAAGTATATAGCAAATGCTGTAAGAGCATATGAATATTATAAAATGAAATGGTACATAGTTTACAGTGACAAAGAATTAATGGAATACTTTAGGAACATTAATTACAAGGATAAAGCGGATAGAAAACAGTACATAAGATATGTAGAAAAGTATTATAAAGAACTTTTAGATTATGCACCAATTGCACAAATATATGGTAAAAATAAAAAAGTTAGTAAAAACATAATAATTAGAAACCTTAACAGAATAAAGATTATGTATAGCACTTATTACAATCACTATATTAATTTATATGGTTTTTTAAAGCTAAAAGATTATTTAAAAAATTATCTTCATAAAAGAACATCGGTAATCTCCATAATTGGTCAAGATTATGCTAACTACTTAAAGAACAACGAACTTAAATAATAAAAAACTCAATTTAAATACTTTCTAATCAAAGTAATTTAAATGAGTTTTATTTTATGAGAGTGTAAAAAACTTTGTGTAAAGTTACCAATCCATGGTAATAAAGATATTTGAGATTGATTATATCAGTCTCTTTTTGTTACTATAATAATAACATAAATTAAATAATTTTCTAATAAATATTTAACAACTTCATTATTTTTATTCTCTTTCATACAAAAAATTATTTACAGACTCATTTTTTTTATTAATCAAGTTTTTCTAAAATATTACATATTTTTTCTGAAGCATTACCATCTCCATAGTAATTTACCTTTTCATTATGTACTATTCTAGCATTAATAATCTTATTGTATAAATCATCATACATAGGAGTAGATAAAACATTATAACCATCTATAAGTGTTTCTACCCACTCAGTTTGATCTCTAACAGTTATACAAGGTACATCTAATATATAACATTCTTTTTGTAATCCACCAGAATCTGTAACAACCTTAATCGCATTCTTAGTTAAATATAACATAGTTAAATAATCAACTGGTTCAACAAAATAAATATTATCATAATGATTAGCTTTATATAAATCATCAATGATATTTCTAATTCTAGGATGCACTGGGAAGATAACCATATTATCTAAATTATTTAACACCTTAAGAATATTACTTATATTATTCTCGTCATGTGTATTTTCTGCTCTATGAATAGTAGTTAAATACCATTTATCTATATTCTTTTTATCATATATTGGAGTTAAATCAATATTATCTTTATTAATAGTAGTACAAGCTAATTTAGAAAAATGAAGAACTGAATCACACATAACATCCCCAACATTAAATACATTATTATTAATGTTTTCTTTTAATAAATTATTAACTGCAACATCAGTAGGACAAAATAACACACTAGAAATATGGTCAGTAAGAACCCTATTTTGTTCTTCAGGCATATTCATATTAAATGATCTTAACCCTGCTTCAACGTGTATTACAGGAATTAATAACTTAGAAGCCGCAAGAGCTCCTGCTAAAGTAGAATTAGTATCTCCATACACCAAAACATAATCAGGTTTTTCTTTTAATAAAATTTTTTCAATTTCAATAAGCATATTACCAGTTTGTACCGCATGAGTACCAGAACCAACACCCAAATTATAATCCGGCATTGGAATATTTAACTGCTTAAAAAATATGTCAGACATATTACTATCATAATGCTGCCCTGTATGAACAATACTCTCCTTAAATTTTTTTCTTATTTCCCTAGAAACCATTGCAGCTTTAATAAATTGTGGCCTAGCCCCAACTATAGTTATAATTTTTTTCATAATTACCTCCATAAATTATTTTTCAAAATCTCTAATTTTTTTTGCAGGGTTTCCTGCTATTATACAGTTGCCTTCACTAAAACTCTTTGTAACAATACTACCAGCTCCAACAATAGTATGATTACCCAAAGTTACTCCAGGCAAAATAACACTGTTCATTCCAATCCAACAAGAATTACCAATATGAATGTCTTTTCCTGGCGCAGATTTACTTAAATCATTAAAATCATGATTAGCAGTGATAAATCCACAATTAGGAGCAATTTGCGTTCCTTTACCAATATAAATTTTGGCATTAATACCTTGAAAATAACATCCAACAGAATGAAAATATCTCATATCCTCGACATCAAAAACCAAATTTTCAGCATTAGCAATCTTTACCCAAGGTGGGACTGGGAATGGAACGTGTCGATTAATACCTTTAACTTTTTGGACATACCAATATTTAAGCACCCATTTCCAACCGATAGAAAAATGATCACGTGCAAAAAGAGAACCAATTAAATATTTTTTATCATACATTAAACAACTAAACCAGTATATAGGGCAAATAAACAAATATACCAACAAACGTCTAATTTTCATAGTTACCTCCAATGTGTAGTAACACCATAGTTACTATTTAATATTTTAATTAACTTTAATTTACATAGAAAATAATCTCTAAAATATTTTGTAATTTTAATCATAATAAAGTTATTTCCTTAACAATTTTTTAATATAAACAATATAGAAAATAGAAGCAGCAATATTAATCAAAGTAGTAGTAATAGCAGCACCAATATATCCATAATTAATGATAAAAACAACATTTAACATAGCATTAATAATAGCGGAAACAGTATTAACCATAATGTTAATTCTAATTTTTCCCATACAGTGCAGCGTATTAGAGATTGGTATCTTATATGCTGAGGAAAAAAACAAGCCAATCATTAGCACAATAAATGTAGGAACAGTATCTAAATAATCACTACCATAAATTAATTTAATAATAATATTTGAAAAAGCAATAATTCCAATAAACAAAATACCATAAATTAAAGAGCCGTATTTAATCATTTTATTTAAATTATTGTTAATCCACTCATTATCTTTATTATGTTTAATAAAATGTGGCATAGTATAAACTGCAACGCATCCTGAAAGGAAAGTCAGAGCATGAGGTATTGCAGAAGCAATTTTATATGAAGCAACTGTTGCAGAGTCAGCAATCAGTAACCCTATTAAAAAAGTGTCAATAATTAATAATATACCATTAATAGAGCTATTAACCTGACTAGCGACAGAAAATTTCAAAAAGTCACGCTTTTCACTTTTAGACAATTTACCATCAAAAGAATATTTCTTTAGATAATCTTTACAAAGAAAAATGCCAAAAATCAAAATAGCTAAATTATATATATATTGGGAAAAAACCGCTCCATACAAACCAAATATAATAGAAAAAGTAATTAGAAACAAATAACTAGCAAAAGTAGAAAAAATTTGAAATTTTGCATACTTTTTATTTTCAAAATTAGCCCTTAAAATAATAGGAATTAAATTTGAAATAAAAGTAATAAATGGTAATAAGAATAAAAAAGGTAATAATTCTTTCGCAGTATTTAAAGTAAATGGATAATAGAAAGGAGATAGTAAAATTAATAATCCACAAAGTATAGAAGAATATATAATTATTTTTAGTGAAAAAGATACAATAGCTCCATTTTTAACATAATCTTTATCATTTTGTGATAGAAATTGCAACGCAGCAGTAGAAGCACCAAAATCTCCAAGTAAACTGACCATTGAAATACAATTTAAAATATAAGCATAAATACCATAATCAGTTTTAGGAAGTATTCTAACTAATATAGTAGAACCAATAAAAACTAAGACTTTACATAATATACTAGATACAAAAATTGAAAAAAAGCCAGTTTTCTTCAGTTTTTTGAACTCTATAGACATCTTATTCACCAAAGAATTCATCAAACACCTCCATAACTTTCTCTTCTTCAATCATCATTCTTTTTTTCCAAGAGTAAAGATTAGCATCTGCATATTCTTTTGCTTTTTCTCCATATTTTTTAATGTCTTTATCACTTAAACCTTTAATTACACTAGCTATATGTTTAGGCTCAACGTTATCTAACAAAATGCCGTTAGAGCCATTAATAACTTGATTCGTATCGCCTACATTATAGGTAATAATAGCCTTGCCCAAACAGAGTGCCTCTAACAAAGGATTGCCCACATTGCTCAGGTCATAAAAAGATAAGAATATATCAGCAATTAACATATATCTATATACATCACTATTTGGTATAGCGCCTGTAAAAGTGACTTGATTAGTTAAATTCAATTCCGCAACAAGTGATTTAAGACTATCCATCATAGCACCATCGCCAACAATAATTAAGTAATATTTTGTATTCTTTAATTCATAAAGAGTATAAATAGCTCTTTCAACTTTTTTCCATGTTTCTAGTCTACTAACAGTTAATAAAACCGTTTTATTTTGAATATTTAATTTTTTTATCAACTCATTATCTCTTTCCATGTTTACATTATTATCTAATATATTCACTCCATTTCTAATAAATAATACAGGACTAATATTGTTACAAGCTTTAAGTACCGCGTTACCTTGTGTTCCATCATTAGTCATAATTATTAAATTAGAAGGGGTGGCCAGAGCTTGAAAGTGAGGATAAAACCTAATTTTATTAATTAAATTATATTTTTTATTTGCCATAATTGTGCCCTGAAAACGTGTCACTAATGGTAAATTATATTTTTTAGCTAAATTTTTGCATGCCATCACAGCATGTACTTCATAGGCATATATTAACAAGTTATTTTTATCAAGTGATTTAAAAATCATATCGACTTGATGCTTGAAATATCTAACATATAATACTTTAAATATATAACCAATCTTTTTAATACCAAATTTACTTGTGAAATAACTAGTATCAATATAAAATACATTCTTAGCATCTAAATTAGTTAAATTATAGTCAATCTTCTTATCAGTAATAAGTAAAACATCATAACCATTATCAATATAATGATTAATTGTTGAGTATAAAGCACGGCCACCGCTCTTATTACCAAGAGACCATAAAGGTAGCACAGTAACAAACAAAATTCTTTTCTTTTTACTCTTCATAAGAAACTAACCTACCTTTCTTACTAAATTGCAATGCATACGCAAATAAAACACAAGTAAAACCAAACAACATATCACAATGATAAACCGCAGATGGTATCATATATATAATGGTCATTAACATAATAGTAATATACAAAAACAGCCTACTTTTATCTAAATATTTATAACTGCATATTGGAGAAAGTAACATACATAAGTAAAATAAAGTTCCTATATATCCATATCTAAAAAGCAACATAATCCATTCATTATCAAATATAACAGAATGTTTTCTAGCAAGTTTATCAGGTCCATATCCTACAGTCTTATAAACCATATTAGATACAATAATTTTTCTAACATCAGTACCATCTTCTAAACCTTTATTAATATCATCAGTATTAGGCTTTTTATCGGGTATTTCTTGAGGAGATAATGTAGAATCATTAAAATACCCCATATAATTTTCATAATTATTAAGCCTATTTTGCCAACTATCAACATCTTTAATATTAACAAGCTCTAAAACTCTCCATGTAAGATTATAAGGTAATACTAAAAGTAATAATACATTAAACAATATAACAATTAAAACATACTTTAAAGCATTAACAACATTAGCAAAATTAAACCTAAACCGTACCAAGAACGTAATAACAACTTCCCCCATAACCATACAAATATAAGAAGACCTAGATAACGTCATAAATAAAGTAACATTATATAACAAAAATAAAAGTATATAATACCACTTATAATTCTTAGTAAGTATTAAATATAACAAATACACTATAGCAAGTGCGTAAAAATATCCTAAAACATTTGGATTACCTACCAAACAAACAATTCTTGGGAAAGGATAATTATCTACAAGCGTTACATATTGAGTAGGGGCAATAAATTTAATATAACATTCATTTAAATTAAACAAATTAAAATATTGCATAATACCAACAAGAGACATAATAGTTAAAATAATAAGTAAAAGTTTAATAAATAAGTTAGAATTACTCTTATCAGAAGAAAAGAAGTAATAATAATTTATAAATATTAACATATATTCAATAACTCTTAAAAACTCAAAAAAGTTAGACCAAACCCATTCATCATTAACAATAGAATTAAATACTGTAGATCCAAGTATAAAAACTGCAAAAGAAGAATATGACAACAAAAATATTTTAATATTTTTGCTCTTTATTATAGATAATAAATATTTATAATCAGTAATTAATATAATTAAGAAAATTATAAAAGATAATGTAAATATTAATTTAGAATATGTAACAAAATACCACTTAATAGTAACAGGTATTAAAAGAAGAACTAAAGTATATAGTATAAATAATATTTTCTTACTCATTGCTCTTCACCACATCATTATAAAATTTAATTAAAATTTTAGCTTGAGTCTCCCAATTATATTTTTCTACTACAAGTTTTCTACCTATAGATCCCATTTCCTTTGCAATTTTTGGATTATCAAGTAAATACCTTAGCATGGCCTCTACTTCCTTAGAGTCATAAGGATTTACTGCAATTCCAAACTTTCCTTCTTTTAGTATATTTTTAAAAACATCAAAATCAGTAAAAATAACAGGTAATTCATACATCATATATTCAAATATCTTAGTATTACCAAGACTTCCTTTTTTATAACAAGTATTAGGTCTATATGAGCAAAGAGCTATTCCAACATTAGAATTAGAATATAAGTCTTTAACACTTTTTTTATCTAACTTCCCTAAAAACTCTACCTTTTCAAATCCCTTATATGATTTAAGTGTTTCCAAATAACTTTCTTTATAACTTCCAGCAACCATATATTTAACATCATCTATATCCTCTATTGCCTTAATAACCGTATCATGGTTCCAATTTGCTCTAACACCACCTGCAAAGCATAATGTGTTCTTAACACTCTTATTTTTCTTAAAATCATTATCTATAATTGGATAATTAGTAATTATAACAGCATTACTATTAATTCTCTTAATTCTATCCAATTGATAGTCGGCAACACAAATAACTCCATCAATCTTTTTAAAAACATGTTTTTCATAAAGCGAATAAACAGAAGAAAGGAACTTTCTTAAAAAGACAGGAATACTTTGCTTTTCAAAAAAAAGAGAAGGATAATCCTCATGAGAATCAAAAATCACAACTTTCCCTTTCCTCTTCATATAAAGAGCTAATGATAATAAATCAGGGTCATGAAACTGATAAATATCAGCATTAATTTCTAAGCACATCTTCTTAAGCATACGCTTAGAATTAAAAATTCTATCGCGTAAGGAACTAAATTGCTTATTAATAGATACAATATTAACCTTATTTTTAACTTCATCATCTAAAGTATCACAACATAAAAGAGTAACTTTATAGTTATTTTTAGCTAAAGAACTACATTGCTTTAAAAAAATTCTCCCATCATATCTACCATGTGCACTAGTAACGTGACAAACACTTATAACCTTATTTCTCTTCATTACTCTCACCTAACAATTCTATATACTTTTTCGCATTATTCTTCCAGGTAAGCATCTTAGCATCTCTAATACCCGTCTTTCTTATTTTATCACAATTATTATTAAAAATATAGAGAATTTTATCACTAATCTCATCAACATCTACATTTGTCAAAAAACCATTCACTCCATCTTTAACAAACCCATCAATACCTTCTCCTCTAGTACCTATAACAATACACCCATTATTCATAGCCTCAACATATGTAATTCCAAATCCCTCAGGTGAACTAGGTAAAACAAAAACATTACTTTTAGATAGCAACTCATTAACCTTATCATTAGATAAAACCCCCGTAAAACAGACATATTGACTAACATTTAAATCTGTAGCTTGCCTAATCAAATCATCCCTCAAAACGCCATCACCTACAATGGTAAGTCTTGCAGAAGGCACTTCCTTAACCACCTTAGCAAAAGCCATAATAACCTTATCAAAATTTTTAACCTTAGTAAAATATCCAACAGATATAATATTATAATTATTATTATCTATCTTATTATTATAAGAAATCGCCCCATTATAAATAACCTTAGTATTCTTAATACCCACCAGACAAAGAGCCCTTTCTTGTTTCTCACTTACACATACCATATAATCAACTAACTTAGCGACCTTTTTAATAGAATTAATACCATTTTCAAACTGCAAATTTCTATTCAAACTAGTACCATGAGACGTAACAAAAGTAGTAACACCATATTTTCTCTTTAAATAACTAGCTACAACACCTTGTAGCTTAAAAGTATGTGCATCAATCAAAACAACATTATATTTATCAAAAATTCTTTTAATTATCTTACGACAACCCATATAATAACTAATAGCATTAAGATTAACCTTACTCTTATACAGAATATTAGAAAAACCAATCCTTCTAAAGTAAATAACATCAACCCCATCAATACAATGCACCCCAGTATACTTATTTAAATCAACACCAGGCTTTATTGTAACAGAAGCAAGTACAATTACCTTATAACCAAGATTTACCAATTCTACAGCATGATAATGAGTATATGACGTATATGGAGAATTATCAAAATTTACCTGTGATAAAATTACTATCGTCTTATTTTTCATATTTATTATCAATATAATCAATCATTTTAGCAATAGTTATCAACCTACTATAAGTTTGATTATCCACTTTCATATTATCAAAACTGTCATCAACAATATCATATTTCTTAATTATCTTAATTAAATCAGCATCATTTTTCCTTACAAATTCATAAATCTTATCACTATTTGCATTATCAGTCTTATTAACATTAATTCTAAATATCTTATTCTTAATTTTTACAATAAACTCCCCAAATAATTTTAAAGCATCCATCCCAATTGAGAACACCGAACTACTTACAGACAAACCTTTATTAGTCTTAACATTAGCAATATCTGCACAAGATTTAGTAATTAACCTCCTATGATACATATATAATAATCTATCCTTAACACTCAAATTAACTCCATTCCTTACTACAGATAACTCTAATAAAGGAGCATACCTAACATAATTATCATCAAATTGTATCATTTGAGTAGAAGCCCCAAACCTCATAATAGTCTCATAACATATCTTATCATATGTCTTAGAATTATTTATACATCTATATTTCTCTAACATATCTTTAACTATTTCTTGGTAATTATCTATCTTTTTAGCGAAATTATCAGTATAAAAATCATATTTAACTGAACGTGAAAAAAATCTTTTCTTATAAACCTTATCTAAAGTAAACTTCTTCTTATTAAATCTTGGAAAATCTTCCGCAAACCAAGAATACTTATACATTTCACCACCAGCACCACTAATTCTTAAATTAATCTTCTTATCAATAAGCCCTAGAGTTAAAATATAATTTTTATAAAACTCTAAAATAGAATATTGTCCATCAAGTTGATAAAATAACTTATCAGTAATAGACTTATCAATATTCTTATCAAGTTCAAATTGTAATACACCAATATTTAAAATCTTAGAAATTTTCTTACACTTCATAACATCTATATGATTAGGTTGTCCAGAAATAGAAGTCTTAAAATTAATCTTACTATTCTTAAGCAAAGCAACATTAAGCCTAGAATCAATTCCCGCGGTTAAATCACAAGCAATTTTCATATCCTTAAAGTTATATTTAAAATTATTATAAAACTCTACAATATCTTCTCCCTTATCAAATATATCTCCAACAAGCTTCATTTGTATAGTTAACTTTTTACCCTTAATACAAATCATATCTTCTCTACCTAATATCTTTACATCCTTAAAAAGTGTAAAAAATATACTATAACCATATTGAATATATTCAACAACTCCATTACTATCTAAATCAGAAGAAGATAACTTAAAATGATCTATTAACTCCAAATACTTATCAAAAACTAAATCTTTATAATAATATAACCTAGACATACCAGAATTATCTGTAAATACATAAGTATTACTCTTATCACAAATACATAAAACAAAATTACCTCTTAAATATTTAACATTATCAATATACTTAGAATAATCATAAAAAAAATGTTTTAAAGAATCCACTCCACACAAATAATTCTTATAAAATACTAATCCCTTAAACTTTATAACCAAATTACCATATTTAAAACAATTAGCATCATCAAACTTAATATGTAAATTATTCATAACATATTCCTCCTTACACTCGGTCTATAATATCTGTTAATTTCTTAGCAAGGTACTTATAATCAAACTTTTTAACTAATTCCAAAGAGTTATTCTTAAATTTATTTCTAGTCTCTTTATCCAAATTATAAATCCTAGTAATAGCATCTATATACTCATCATTACTATCACTACTAACAGTAATACCACATTTTCCATCTATAAAGTCATAATCATTAGGATAAGTAGATATAATTGGTTTACCAGAAGCTAAATACATAAATGACTTATTCGTACTCATACCATATTGCATAATATCAGTCATTTCACCGTGTAATAAACAAGCATCCGCCTTTGATAATATATAAGGTATATATTTACTATCTACAAACCCCTTAAAAATGATGTTATCAATATGATTATCTACACAATGTTGCTTATATTCTTTTAAAAAAGGTCCATCACCATAAATAATAAATATTATATTTTTATTATTTATCGCACTCGCTACATCGATTAATCTTCTAATATTGTATATATATCTAATAGAACCAGTATACACTAATTTAAAAGTCTTCTTATTATTTAAATCTTTATCGTTAATTTTAAATTCTTTCAAATCAGAATAATATTTATCTAAATCAACTCCATTATTAATATTAAAAACATTATTAAAATTAATTTTATCCGCATAAGTACATTTTTTTAAATAATCTTTGCCACCTTCCATAGTAAAAACCAATTTATCCACATGCAAATAAATATATTTTTCTAATTTATACAAAATTTTTACTATAGGATTATTACGTTTTAAAACGCCATAGCATACGATAGACTCAGGCCACAAGTCCCTTATCTCTACAGTACAAGGCAAATTAAATTTACGGGCAAGTTTTAATGCTAATAATGAAGATAAAGGATGAGGCATAGATGTATAAATATAATCAGGCTTATCCCCATCCTTTATACGCCTTTTAAGTACTTTATATGTTCTAAAATAATATTGCAACATATTAATAATTCGTTTAATTTTATTATTATATTGACATGTCCTAACATGAAGGTATTTAACACCATCTATATTATGTACAATATATTTTTTTCTATCAGTAATAAGATTGATATTTGAATTATGAATAGCACTAGCGGCCACCAAAGTGACATCATATTTATTTTTATCAATATATTTAGCCAAAAAATGATGTCTAGTAAGTCCACCATACATAGGTGGAGTAGCATAATGATTAATAATCCAAACTTTTTTCATCTTATCACTCGTTTCTACAATAGTTCAATATTATTTCTATTTTTGATATTCTTCATAGCATTTCTTGTATCAAATATCGCTTTAGCATTTTTAGAAATCATTTCATAATCAAAAGCAGAATGAGCAGCTGTAATAATAACTAAATCATACAAAGCTATAATTTTTTCATCAATATTTTTGATACCAGTATGCACCTTATTCTTATATTTATATTCCGGTATCATAGGATCGTAGAAATCAACATTAGCAGAGTTTTCTTCTAATATTTCAATAACCCTAAGAGCAGGACTTTCCCTATAATCATCGATATCATTCTTATATGCCACACCTAGCACTAACACTTTGGCTCCATTAAGAGCAATTTTATGTTTACTAAGCACCTTGCTAGCTCTCTCAACACAATATTCAGGCATTCTATCATTAATAATACCTGATGCTTGAATTAGGGAAGTATGAAATCCGTATTCTCTTGCCTTCCAATCCAAGTAGTATGGATCAAGAGGAATGCAATGACCGCCAAGCCCAGGTCCTGGATAAAATGCTTGGAACCCATATGGTTTCGTTTTAGCAGCGTCTACTACTTCCCATAAGCTAATTCCCATTTTATTACATAACATAGCTAACTCGTTAACAAGTCCAATATTAATATTTCTGTACGTATTTTCCAATATTTTTTCCATCTCAGCTACAGCAGGAGAAGATACTTCATAAATTTCAGCTCCCAAAACAGCACGATACATTTTTGCAATAACTTCCGTAGCATCTTTGCCAATGGCACCAACTACTTTTGGAGTATTTTTAGTTTTAAAATATAGATTTCCTGGGTCAACACGTTCTGGTGAAAAACCTAAATAAAAATCTTTGCCACATTTTAATGAAGAACCTTCTTCTAAAATAGGTTTAATAAGTTCTTCAGTAGTACCAGGATAAGTAGTAGATTCTAGAACCACCATTGTATTTTTAGTTAAGTGTTTAGCAACTTCAATCGCACTATTTTTTACATAACTAATATCTGGTTGTTGATGCTCATCAAGCGGTGTTGGTACACAAATGGCTACAAAATCTACATCCTTAATAAAAGAAAAATCACAAGTTGCTTTAAACATACCTCTTTCAACTAATTCTTTTAATTCATCATCAACAACGTCCCCAATATAATTAATACCTTTATTAACCATATCAACCTTAGATTGCTGAACATCAAACCCAATCGTTTTAAAACCTGCTTTAGCCTTTTCAACCGCCAAAGGAAGACCAACATAGCCAAGTCCGACAACACCTACGACAATTTCTTTTTTTTCAATTTTTTCAAGTAATAACTCTTTCATTTTAACTTCTCCTCACTTCATTGTCGACAAAACAATATTCTTTTCCACATTTTGGGCAAGTAAATTTATTGTCTACAAAATTCATTTTTTCGGAACATTCACACACGTAATATTTAATTTTTGCAGGATTACCAACAACCAAAGCATAGTCAGGAATATCTTTTGTTACTACACTACCAGCTCCTACAAATGCATATCTACCAATATTATGCCCACAAACAATAGTAGCATTAGCTCCTATTGAAGCACCCTTTTTAATTATTGTTTGCTTGTATTCATCCTTTCTAGAAATAAAGCTTCTAGGATTAATTACATTTGTAAATACACAAGAAGGTCCCAAAAAAACGTCATCTTCACAAATTACACCAGTGTATACTGATACATTGTTTTGAATTTTAACATTATTTCCCAATTTTACATCTGGAGATACAACTACATTTTGACCAATGTTACAATTTTCACCAATTTCTGAATTTCCCATAATGTGGGAAAAGTGCCAAATTTTTGTCCCTTTCCCAATTTTTGATGGCTCATCTACATAACTAGATTCATGAACAAAATACTCTTTATTTTCCATTTTTATAATCCTCAATACTTTCTAAAACAGCATTACATATATCATTAATTTGATCACCAGACATATAAGGGTGCATAGGTAAACTTAATACAGTATCTGAAAGGATTTCGCTGACACATAAATCATCAAGATTAAAATTATAATCAGCATACACTGATTGTTTATGCATTGGCTTATAATAATAAATCATAGTAGGAATTCCTTTATCTTTCAATCTGTTTTGGACATAATCCCTTTCATCTTTATTATCAAAAATAAGTGTATATTGTGCCCAACTACTAACAAATCCTTCGTCAACAAATGGAGTTTTTACATAATCCTTAAGCTTATCAGTATACATTTTCGCAAATTTATTTCTCTCATCTAGCTCATATTCCTTAAAAGCTTCTAATTTAGGGAGTAAAATCGCTGCTTGCAACGTATCCAATCTAGAATTTAGTCCAATCCTTACATTATCATATTTAAATGTTCCTTTTCCATGAACCCTAATTGATTCCATCAAATCGTAATAATCTTTATTATTAGTAAATATTGCCCCTCCATCGCCATAACATCCTAAAGGTTTAGCTGGGAAAAAAGAAGTAGTTGCAATATCTCCAAAAGAGCAAGCTTTTTTACCATCAATACTACCACCGAAACCTTGAGCACCATCTTCTATTATCAATAAATTATATTTTTCTGCAATTCTTTTAATTTCCTTAAAATTTGCAGGTAAACCAAACAAATCAACCGCTATTATAGCTTTAAGATTTAGATTTGTTTCATTTTTTGCTTTAATTATCGCTTTTTCTAATTTATTAAAATCAATATTGAAAGTTCTTTGATCAGAATCAACAAATATTGGCGTAGCACCAGCGAGTGATACTACTTCAGCAGTTGAAAAGAAAGTAAACGAAGGAACAAATACAGCATCCCCTTCTTTTATTCCCAAGGCCATTAAAGCAATGGTTAACGCGTCAGTACCATTTGCACAAGTCAAACAATATTTAGTGCCAACATAATCAGCCAATTCCTTTTCTAATGTTTTTACTTCTTCACCCATAATGAAGTGACTATCATTTAAAACTTTTTTAATATTATTATTTATTTTACTATCTAGCTTTTTATATTGAGCCTTTAAATCAATAAATTCCATAAATTTCCTCCTATTTATTAAATCTGCCAACAAAATCCATAGTAGAACAGCTTGTTAGCGGAAACTTTACAGTAGCATGGTCATTAGCAGATTTGTATATAGCCAAGACTAATTCCAAAGCCCTTTTACCAGCATACCCATCAACGTAAGGATTTCTATCTTCAGCTATAGCAGCAATTACATCCTTGTACAAAGGAGTATGCCCTAAACCATAAACATTTTTATGCACTTCAGAAAATTCATCTAAAACGCTTTCTTCATTTTCACCATCAAAACGCCATACTTCTAATTTATTAACAGAACTACCTCCCGCTTTAGCAGTACCATTTTCACCGAATATATAAAGGGTTTCTTCCAAATTTTTAGGATATACATTATTAGTACCCTCAATAATTCCGTAAGCACCGTTTTTAAATTTCAAAACAGCAATACCCAAATCTTCAGCTTCAATATAGTCGTGGTTTAAGTTATCTGTATAAGCAAAAACCTCATCTATCTCATCTCCCATCATCCATCTTATTAAATCAATATTATGGATACATTGGTTCATCAAAGCACCACCATCTTGTGCCCATGTACCTCTCCAAGGAGCTTGTTGATAATAACTGGCATCCCTATTCCATCTAATATGTGCAGTAGCATGAAATATTTTACCAAAATCACCATTTTCAACAGCGCCTCTTATTTTTTGTATAGCCTTGTTAAAACGATTTTGATGACAAGCACAAACTTTTAGATTATTTTTCTCAGCAGTTTTAATAATCATATCTGCATCCTCCAAAGAAAGAGCAATCGGTTTTTCTATGATTACATTAGCTCCATGTTCCAAGCAGTAAACTGCAATTTTAGCGTGTTCACCGCTCTCGGTTGCTATTGCAACTAGTTCTGGCTTTTCTATCTCTAGCATTTCTTTATAGTCTGTATATTCAGCCACCTCAGCAACTTCACTAAACATTTCCTTTTTTTCTTTTATTCTCTCTTCCAAAAGGTCACAAAGGCCAACGATATTCAAATTATTATTAATCGCAGCACTTATATGGTTGGGTGAAATTCTCCCACACCCAATTAATGCATATTTCATAATTAAATCCTCCTTAAAATATTGTTATAAAAATAGATTGTTAATATTAAAAAAACAAACATTCTTATACGACAATTATAACAAAAAAAAACAGCAAAATCAACGAAATTTTACATAATAGGATTAATATACACGAAAAATAAAAAATGTATTAAAATTGACATCGTAAAATATATTACAATTAAAAGAAAGTCTATATTTTTTTAAAAAGTTCTGTTATAATTATAAATATGTATAAATGGAGATGATCGCAATGTCCAAAAGAAAAAAAAGAAAAATAATAAATTCCATAGGCAAGTTCATTGCCATAATTGGAATTATCACATTACTAATTTTTTGTATTAATTTATTTAGACTAAATCTACTACCAATTAAATATATAATTATATTACTTGGTATATTATTATTCATTTATTTCATTATGTATATTTTCATTCTCGGCCAAAAAATAAAAATCCCTATCAAAATATTTGCCAATATAATAATCTTAATTTTTTCATTATTTTTTATTCTTGGAAACACATATCTAGATAGAACAATATCATTTTTTGATAGAATAAATGATAATTTATCACAGTCGGAAGAATACTACTTGCTGGTTCTCAAAGATGCGAAATACAATAAAATTGAGGAATTAGACGGTGAAAAAATCGGCTTTTATAAAAATGAATCTACACATAATGTAAAAGAAGCAGTTGAAACCCTTGGTAAAAAAATATATTTTGAAGAACGAGATTATGACGATATTCAAAATTTATTTGAAGCAATAAGAGAAAAAGAAGTAAAAGGAATACTAATTAATGCGTCAATTAAAAATATTATGAATGAAGATTATTCATATATGATAAACACTTTAAAAGAAATAGGAACATTAAATGTTCCTATTAAAAACAATGATATAGTTAAAATTGTAGATGTAACAAATAGACCATTTAATATATATTTAATAGGCTCTGACTCATATGGTGATATTACTAAAACCTCAAATGGTGATGTAAATATGGTTTTTACTATTAATCCCAAAACCAATCAAATATTATTGACTTCCATACCAAGAGATTACTATGTGGAATTATACAATACAAATGGGGGGATGGATAAACTAACACACGCCAGTTATTATGGTATTGAAACAGCTGTAAAAACCGTTGAAACATTATTAGAAACGGATATTAATTATTATGCTAGAGTCAATTTTTCGACGGTTGTTAAAATAGTAGATTTAATAGGAGGAATCGAAGTGAATTCCGATTACTCATTTTGCGATAGTGGTAGAGTTGGATGCTATAAAAAAGGATACAACAAATTAAATGGTGAACAAGCCTTAGCATTTGCTAGAGAAAGAAAAAGTTTCAACGGTGGGGATAGAGTGAGAGGCCAAAATCAACAAAAAGTAATTAAAGCAATTATTGACAAGGTAACCTCATCAACAGCATTAATATCAAAATATAGTGATATATTATCGGCTATTGAAAAAAGCTTTCAAACTAATTTAGATGATAAAAGCATCACTAAATTAGTAAAACTACAACTAAATAAAATGCCTTCATGGGAAATAATTAACCAAAGTTTAGACGGCTCAGATTCAAGCGCATATACATACTCATATCCTAAAAAACAACTATATGTAATGAAGCCAAACGAAGAAACAATAATAGAAGCCCAAAATAAAATAAAGGAAATATTAAATGCAAATTAGTTTTGCATTTTTTTAATATATATTATATAATGATAATAGGTGATATAATGAAAAAATCAATAACACTTTTAATATCTTTAATATTATTAACAGGATGTGGTAACAATAAAGACAATAACCAAACCCAAGATAATTCCAATAAAGAACCGGTAAAAGAAGAAAAGAAAGTAACGATTGTAAATACTGAATCAGACCAAAGAACATACGCAGTAATGATAAACAATCATAAAGCAGCTCGTCCACAATCAGGACTTCAAGAAGCATACATTGTATATGAAATGATGGTAGAAGGTGGAATTACTAGAATGCTTGCATTATATAGAGATGCTGCATCATCAAAAATAGGCTCAGTTAGAAGTAGTAGACATTACTACCTAGACTATGTATTAGAAAATGACGCTATGTATTTTCACTGGGGAGGAAGTCCACAAGCATATAGTGATATGAAAGCCCTTAAAATAGAACACGCAGATGCCGTAGGCAGTGTATTTTGGAAAGATAAAAGCCTAAATAGAGCTACTGAACATACAGCATTTACTAGTACTGAAAAAATGACTAACTATGTTGTCAATAAAAAAATAAGAAACACCACCAAACAACCTTTACTTTTAGAGTATACAACTGATGAAATAGATCTAAGCACATTACCAGATAGTAAAATAGCCAATAATATCTCTATAAAATATTCAAATTATCAAACGGTAGGCTATGAATATGATAACCTAAATAAAGTATACAAAAGATCGGCCAATAATAAACCAAGCACCGATTTAGTAACACAGAACCAATACACAGTTAAAAATATTATTGTATATGACTTAAAGTATAGTACAATCAAAGGAGATACCTCAGGTAGACAAAACATAGATAACATTGGCAGTGGTAATGGCTATTATATAACAAATGGTTATGCTACTCCAATAGTATGGGAAAAGACTAGTAGAAGTAGTCAAACCGTCTATAGTTATCCTAATGGCAAAGAAATAAATGTAAACGACGGGAATACATTTATTCAAGTTTATCCAACCAGTGGAACTTTAACAATAAATGAATAATCAAAGAAGTTTTCAAAATTTAAAACTTCTTTTTTATACATATAAAAGCTTAAATATGTTAATTTTAATACTGGTGATAAAATGTATTACTTAAATCTAATTATTATATATAGCATCTTTGGTTTTATCTTAGAATCAGAAGTGTTTAAAATAAAAAAACTAAATAAACATAGCGGAGCTTTATTTGGCCCAATATCATTAGTATATGGTATTGGAATATTCATCTTAGAAATAATAAATAAATATTTATATACCAAAATAAAAACAAACAAATTTATTCGCTTCATCATTATATTTATAATAACATCAATTGTTTTAACTTCTGTAGAAGCCATAATAGGATATCTAGGTAATTTAGTATTAAATATAGATATCTGGAATTATGAAAATAAAAAATACAATATTGGTAAGTACATCTGCCTAGAACTAATACCTATTTGGGGTATTCTTGGTACACTATATCTATATTACATAAAAAAATTTACAGATAAAATAATTAAATTAATACCAAAAGCATTCACAAAGATATCCACAGTTCTGTTGATAATAGACATTATACTAAGAATATATCTAAAATAGCATTTTTTCTATAAAGTTAGCAATATTTATGATATAATACTAGTGATTTGAGGTGATTAATTATGAAATTAAACACAGTAGCATTAGTAGGTAGACCAAACGTTGGTAAATCAACAGTATTTAATAGATTAGTAGGTAAAAAAATATCTATAATCGAAGATACACCAGGTGTAACTAGAGATAGAATCTATGGTGATGTAGTATATAATGATTATAAATTTCATCTTATAGATACAGGAGGAATAGACGTCTCTAAGGAACTATTTAACGATGAAATAAAAATACAAGCCAATATTGCCATAGATGAGTCAGATATCGTTGTTTTTATAGTGGATGGCAAAGAAGGTCTAAACCAAAACGATTATGTAATTAGAGACATACTAAAAAAGTCCGGCAAAAAGGTAATTGTCGCAGTTAATAAAATAGATAACCCTAAAAGATTTGATAATATTTATGAATATTATGAATTAGGATTTGACAACATAATCCCAATCAGTGGAGAACATAATATTGGAATAGGAGAACTATTAGATGAAATAACTGCCGATTTTAAGAAAGTAGAAGAAACTGATGTTGATGATGATAGAATAAAGTTTTGTATAATTGGAAGGCCCAATGTTGGCAAATCAAGTTTAGTTAATGCTCTTTTAAATGAAGAAAAAGCAATTGTCAGCAATATTGCAGGGACTACTAGAGATGCCGTAGATACACCATTTACCTATGAAAAAAAAGAATATGTAGCAATAGACACAGCCGGTATAAGAAAAAGTGGTAGAATCTATGAAAACATAGAAAAATATAGTGTTTTAAGAGCAATGAAAGCCATAGAAAGAAGTAACGTATGTGTAATAGTTATAAACGCCGAAGAAGGAATAATTGAACATGATAAACACATAGCGGGATACGCCTTAGAATCAGGAAAAGCAATGGTTTTAGTTGTCAATAAATGGGATACAGTTCAAGATAAAAATGACATTAAAACATTCACTAAATTAATAAAAGAAGAATTTAAATTTCTATCTTACGTACCAATAGTATTCTTATCAGCCAAAACTAAAAAAAGAATACATACTCTTATGCCAGAAATAAACAAAGTATATGAAAATTCTAAAAAAGAAATAAAAACGAGTCTATTAAATGACGTAATCAGAGATGCCGTACTATTAAACGCTCCCCCTTCATATAAAGGTAGAAGGTTAAAAATATACTTTACTAGTCAAACAGGAACGATGCCACCTAAATTTACCTTTAATGTAAACAGCAAGGGACTAGTCCATTTTTCATACGAAAGATATCTAGAAAATAAAATTAGGGAATCATTTGATTTTGAAGGGACACCAATAGAGTTACAATTTAAAAACAAAAATGGTGAATAACCAAAACATAAGCACACAATATACCTCTTAACATATATTATGTTAGGAGGTATTTTAATGGCTTTTTCAGATAACTTTTTTAAAAAAGTAGAAAAGAAAACTAATGTTGATAAAAAAACAATATTACATCTTGCTGAAAGAATTCAAAAAAGTAATATGGAAGATGAAACTGTTTTAAAAGATGTCATTCACGACATTGCCAAAATGACTGGAAGGGAAGTATCTAAAGAACAAGAAGAAAAAATAATTAGTACCGTCAAAAGTGGGAAAGTACCAGAAAATTTAGATAAATACCTACAATGAGCAACATAATTATAGGTATAGTAGGAAAAGATAAAGAAATTGATCAAATAACATATCAAGCAATCACTAAAAACAATATGAAATATCTACACAATAAATGTAGTTACATAGGTCTAATTACCTATGATAATTATGAGCAAGCAGACATAAACACTTTAAAACTATGTGATGGGATAATATTTCAAGGTGGTAATATTATATACCCATATCATTTTCAAATATTGGAATATGCTATCAATAATAATATTCCAGTTTTAGGAATCTGTATGGGTAACCAATTAATTGGTTTATATAGTGCTAAACAAGATGAAGAAGATTTAGAATTGATAGAAAACCATTATTCATTAAAAAAACAGGCTCACAAAGTAAATTTTAAAGAAAATAGTTACCTATACAATATCTTTGGACCACAAATAAGCGTTAATTCTAGACATAATTATAAACTAAAAGAAGTAAAAGATCCCTTTATAATAACTGGAGTATCAGAAGATAATGTTATTGAAGCTATTGAATATATAGACGATAATCATTTCATAATTGGTGTCCAATGGCACCCAGAAGACTTAGATAATATGAGCAAACTATACGATTTATTTCTAAAAGAAGTATTATTAAGAAAAATAAAATCTCAAAAATAAAATGGAAAGTTAATCTTTTCATTTTTTTAATACAAAATATTTCATATTTAATAAAAAATAACATAATATTTAATGAAACAAAAGAAAAGAGGTATGTAATGGAAAAAATAGAAGTTATCAAAAGTATTGGTAAAAGAACAGGTGGCGATATATATTTAGGTGTAGTAGGAGCTGTAAGAACGGGAAAATCAACATTTATCAAAAAATTTATGGAAACATTAGTAGTTCCTTATATAGAAGATGAATATGAAAGAAAAAGAACACTAGATGAACTCCCACAATCAGCAGCAGGGAAAACAATAATGACCACAGAACCTAAATTTATTCCCGCAAATGCCGCTAAAATTACTATTGACGATTTCCAAGCTCAAATTAGAATGGTTGATTGTGTCGGCTATGTAATCAAAGCAGCCAAAGGATATGAAGATGAAAATGGACCAAGATATGTAAGAACCCCATGGTATGATGAAGCTATTCCCTTTGTAGAAGCAGCAGAAATTGGTACAGAAAAAGTAATAAAGGATCATTCCACTATCGGCATTGTTGTAACTACCGACGGTTCAATTGGAGAAATTCCAAGAAACGAATACTTAGAAGCTGAAAAAACAATTGTTGAAGAACTAAAAGAAATAGGAAAACCATTTATAGTAATACTAAACACCACAAATCCAATGTCTAAAGAAGCCCAAACACTATCAGAAAATTTAAAAGAAGAATACGGAGTACCAGTCATTCCTACTAATGTCGAAAATATGGTAGAAAAAGATATGTACAATATTTTAAAAGAAGCTCTATATGAATTTCCAATCTCTGATATAAAAGTCAATATGCCACAGTGGGTAGCCATATTAAATCCTAATCATTATTTGAAGAAAGCATATATAGAAAAAATTAAAGAAAGCGTAATAGAAATAGATAAATTAAGAGATTGCGATAATATAATAGACACGTTTAAAGATAATGAGTATATTAAAAAAGCTTATATATCAGAAATCGACTCGTCAACTGGAGAAGTAACAATAAATTTGGAAACACCAAGTGGCTTATACAATCAAGTACTAAATGAGATAATAGGAGGCAATATAAACAGCAAAGCCGATTTATTATCATTATTTCAGGAATATAGTATTGCTAAAAGTGAATACGATCAAATAAAATCAGCTCTAAAAATGGTTAAACAAACAGGTTATGGAATTGCCTCACCAACATTATCTGATATGAAACTAGACACCCCAGAAATAATTAAACAAGGAAATCGTTACGGCATCAAATTAAAAGCCATCGCTCCATCGATTCATATGATTAGAGTAGACGTAGAATCAACTTTTGAACCAATAATTGGCTCAGAATTACAATCCAAAGAACTTATCAATTATTTGATGAAAGATGATGAAGCTGACAATATATGGAAAAGTGAAATATTTGGAAGGAGTCTAGATGTCATAGTTCAAGAAGGAATACAAGCAAAATTATCAATCATGCCAGAAAATATCAGATATAAATTAAAACAAACACTAACTAAAATAGTAAATAAAGGTTCTAACAATATGATAGCTATTGTCATTTAAATTAGCTCTAACTAAATAGAGCTTTTAATTTGTCACATCAGTTAGAAAATTCTCCAAAAAAGCATAATATTTTACAAAAATACTTGCATTTACAAGGGTATTATGGTATCTTTATGTTGTAAGCATAATGCTTAACAAAAGAAAATGGAGGTTATTAAAATGACAAAAGCAGAATTAGTAGAATTTATTGCAGATAAAGCTGATTTAACAAAAGCTGATGCAGCTAGAGCTTTAGAAGCAGTTATAGAAGGGATTTCAAAAGGCCTAAAAAAATCAGGCAAAGTAACATTAGTAGGATTTGGTACATTTACTGCTAAGAAAAGAGCAGCTCGTACAGGACGTAATCCACAAACTGGTGCAGAAGTTAAAATTCCATCACGTGTTGTACCTGGTTTCAAAGCTGGAAACAAATTAAAAGAAACTTTAAACTAATAAAAACCTAATAGGTTTTTTTTTGCCAGCAATTATGTTATAATTAAAGAGGTGATGCTATGTTAGATAAAGCCATAGAAGTACTAGAAAAACTAGAAGAAAACGGTTTTACCGCGTACATTGTAGGTGGTTTTGTCAGAGACTACCTCATAAAAAGAGAAACAACAGATATTGATATATGTACAAACGCAACCCCCAAAGATATTGTTTCAATATTTAATGTCAAACTTTTACCAGAAAATAATTATGGTTCAGTCGTTGTAATTTATAAGAAAATTAGGTTTGATATTACTACCTATCGCAAAGAAATAAAATATGAAGATAATCGTAGACCAGTTAAAATAAAATACATAAATAATTTAAAAAAAGATTTATGCCGTAGAGACTTTACTATCAATACCCTATGTATAAACAGTAAAAAAGAAGTTTTAGATATACTAAATGTTAGAAAAGATTTAGATAACAAACTCATTAAAACTGTTGGCAATCCTCGATATAGAATAAAAGAAGACAGCTTGAGAATATTAAGAGCCATTAGATTCGCCACCATTTTAGACTTTGAAATAGATAAAAAAACATTAATATATTTAAAAAAGTATGGTCACTTACTAAAAACTTTATCATATAACCGCAAAAAAGAGGAATTAAACAAAATATTCTTAAATAAAAATAGCCAAAAAGGAATAGATCTATTAATTAAGTTAAATCTATATAACCACCTAGACATCCCTAAATTAAAAGATTTAAAACCATGTAACAATATTATTGGTATCTGGAGTCAATTAGAAGTAGATGATTTATATCCATTTACCAAATTAGAAAAAGAACAAATGGTTAAAATTAGAAAATTACTAAATCTAGATATTTTAAATCCCTATAATATTTATAAATATGGCCTATATTTATCTACCATAGTAGCAGAAATAAAAAATATTGATAAAAAAGAACTAAATAAAGTAAGAAATAAATTACCAATTTTAACTAGTAAAGACCTTGCCATTAAACCCATAATGATTTCTAAAATAATTAATAAACCACCAGGAAGCTACTTAAAAGAAATATTTAATGATGTAGAAAAACAAGTAGTTCTAGGTAATATAGAAAATAACTATCTAGCGATAGAAAAATATATTATAGAAAATTATTCTCAAACATATCCTTAATTTAGAAAGGATATGTTTTTATGTTTAAAATATTATCTTTATTTATAATTTTATTACTAACCAAAAGTACTACCCATATTATAATACCTGCAGTTAATGATTCACAAATCCCTATAAATTCCATTATTTTCATAAATGATAAACTAAATCATTACCTATTAATTAAATATCAAGACAAATATGACTTAATAATAGTCAGCCCTACAAAATCGGATTTAAGCAAAGTAAAAAAAATAACCACTAAAATCGATAAAATATATCTTTATCAAAATCAAATATTAACTATAAACATAAATAATCAAAAATTTTGTCTTTATAAACATTCATCGAGTACTGTTTCTTGTAACTTTGTCTACATTGAAGACAATAATAAAGACATCTTTATTAAATTAAATGAAAAAATAGACGTTCTATTTTTCCATCTTCAAAAACACTTTTCCAATCTATTCATCGAGGAAATATATTCAAATTGGTTAGACACATATTCCTTAACAGATAATAACTATACTATATTAACGCTTCAAGATACCTACGCCATATTTAACATTAAAATCCCATAATTATAAGCTTTACATCCCATTTTTTAAATAGTATAATATAAATAAAAGTTGGTGATCTATATATGAAAAAACTTATCTTATCTCTTCTTGCCATTCCGTTAATTATTTTTATATATATAAATATAATCACCATAAACAATAACAACTATAAAATAAAAAACACTAGCATAATTAAAGAAAAACTATCACTAAACAATATAACAACCTATAATTACTATGATTACACTTATACTGTCATTACCGAAGATGAAGTAATAGTAGTAAATGATAAATACGAAATAATTATTCGTGAATCATTAGATAAAATAACCATTGATAACTGCTTTTTAATATATAAAAATAATAATCTTACCTGTGAAGAAAAAGAATATAAAAATAACAAAATAATATATAAATACTATAATGCTCTAACTAGTGAGTTAATATCCAGTATAGAAATTAAGGAGGGTTTATAATGCCAACAGAAATACTAAACAAAGTGATTAAAGAAAAAACATATAATGTTCCTAGTTTTATTTTAAAAAATTACGAAAAATTAAATTTAACAGCAGAAGAAGTTTTAGTACTAATTGTGTTATATAATCACTATGGTAAGATATCCTACGATATCAATAAGCTATTAGAAGAAATCAATTTAGAAAAATATAAACTTATGCAATTAATATCCAGTTTAGAAGAAAAAAAAATTATCAGTATCGATTTAATAACAAACTCCAAAGGTTTAAAAGAAGAATATATTAGTTTAGAATTACTATATGATAAAATTGTTAATATTTATCTAGATGTTAAAGAAGAAACAAGTGAGAACGCTGATATATATTCGGCTTTTGAAAAAGAATTAGGTAGAACACTATCACCAATGGAGTACGAAATAATAAAAGGGTGGGTTATGGATAAATTTAGTGACGAATTGATTATCCTAGCTTTAAAAGAAGCAGTTTATAATGGAGTAAATAATCTAAGGTATATCGATAAAGTTTTATATGGATGGCGCAAAAAAAATATAAAAAACAAACAGGACATAATCAAAGATAAAGAAAAATTTAAAAATCGCCAAAAAGAAAATATTGAAGTCTTTGATTATAATTGGTTAGATGAATAAAATACTATCATATTTAGATGAATTATTCCCAAATCCTAAATGTGAACTTAATTATACCAAAGATTATGAATTGTTAATTGCAGTTATGTTAAGTGCTCAAACAACTGACAAAAAGGTAAATAAAGTTACTGAAATATTATTTAAAAAATATCCTACTATAAA
>ERZ779737.279-NODE-279-length-50768-cov-6.548341_pt1 | contig 50768 bp, 55 predicted proteins | sample MGYA00511889_ERZ779737 | MGnify/ENA primary metagenome ERZ779737 (study PRJEB29588, sample SAMEA2163575) | human gut metagenome | biome: human gut; feature: human-associated habitat; material: faeces | place: Denmark | collected 2008/2010 ... | reverse complement strand
GGGAATGTATGTTTCTCCGCGCGTACCTTTGGCTTTTGTCCATGCTAATGACGCGGCGACCGCGGATCAGGCGGCCGTCCATCTCAAAGGTGCCGTTTGCATCTCAGAACAGCCTGTGTAACGTCGCCGTTTCCAAAGTTTCACGTATTTTTTGCAAAGCGCCGTCTAAATCTTTCGCACCGCAAAACTTGCATAATTTTGCGTCGGCTCCCGCCGTGTCTTCGCCCGGTGTCCCGTCTTGCGCATAGCACAAAGAAAACAGAACCGACAAATCCTGCCAGAGCCGATACGCCGATAACAAAACATCTCGCGTTTTTTCGGGAATCAATGATAATGCCGACGCTTTGTTCAAAACGTCTTCAACGTTGCGCAGCAGCAAATCGGGATGTTCATGCCCGAACTTCAATTGCAAATACTGAACGCCGAATTCGATTTCAACCATACCGCCTTTGGCATATTTAACGTCCCACGGCGATTTTGAAGCATGGGCTTCCGTAACGCGGTTATACATGTCCGTTACGTCGGTTTTCAGTTTTTCTTCGTCGTTTATTCGCGTTAAGACGTCTTTTATATCCTTTGTTGCGTTTTTTACGTCTCCCCATGCGGCTTTGGCTTTACACAACGCCATTTTTTCCCAAGTCCACGCGTCGTTTTCATAGTACTTTTTAAACGCGCTGGCAGAGACGGCGGCGGGTCCTGCGTTGCCAGACGGGCGCAAACGCATATCCGCCGCCCACAATGCGCCTTGCGCCGTGTCCGAAGACAAAGCGCTGACAAATCTTTGCCCGAGACGGGCAAAATACGTCCCCGCAGACAATGAAGTCGTCCCCGCGCAGGAAACGGATCCTTCGGGAGCATCGTACAAAAACAAAATATCCAAATCGGAACGGAAATTCATTTCCCCGCTGCCGGCTTTGCCCATCACGACAAAAGAAAATGATGAACCGTCTATTTTTCCGAACCGTTTTTCAAACTCGCCCCTGACGGCGGGACACAAGATCGATAAAGCCGCTTCAGCCAGATTTGCCAGATTTTTTCCGACGGCATGTCCGTCGTCCATACCTTGAAGAAATCTGACGCCGCAACGGAATTTTTTTTCACGGACAAAACGGTTAAGCAATTCAAGCGTCTTGTCAAAATCTTCGGCAAAAGCGGTTTGTTCGGCGATTTCTTCTTTTAATTTTTCAAGTTCGGGAAACGGTTCAAAGAAATCCTGAGACAGGACGGCGTCAAACAAATCCGGAAAGCGCGTTAACCAAGTTGCCAAAAACGGCGAAGAAGAAATCACTTCGGCTGTTAAATCCAGCAATGCGGGGCGGGATTGAAACAAAGAAAAAAGCTGTATCCCCGATGGCAAGCCCTTTAAAAAATCGTCAAAACGTATAAACGCCGCATCGCCGTCCCCCGTTTTCGACAACGATTTAAAAACTAACGGCAACAATCCTTCCATCAAGGCTCTGGCACGATCGCTTCTGAACGCGCGATAACGTCCCGAAAGCCATCCGCGCACGCAATCGCTTATATATTCCGTTTTCTTAAATCCCAGCTCTTCAAGTTTTTTTCGAGTTTCATCAGGTAATTCCGTCCCTCCGAACGCCCAAATATCCTCTGCGTCTTCGGTTTCGTTTTGAAACAGCGTTTCATAAATTTCCTGTACCCGGCGCATTTGTTTGAGTAATGACTCTTCAAACGTTTTTACATCCTCAAACCCGCAAAATTTTGCCAAACGCGAAAAAGCGTCATCATCCGCGGGCAATGTTTGCGTTTGTTCGTCCGACACCATTTGAAGGCGATGTTCAACCTTTCTCAAAAAAAGATAAGCTTCCTTCAGCGCCGTATAATGTTCGCAAGAAACCCAACCGCTTTTTTCCAAAGCACATAACGCATTTAACGTTGAGCGCAAGCGCAATTTCGCGTCTCTGCCGCCCCACAACAGTTGTTGAAGTTGGGTAAAAAATTCGATTTCCCGAATGCCGCCCTGTCCTAATTTAACGTTATGTCCTTTCAGGCAAAAATCTTCCCGTCGCCCCGAAGAAAACGAATATTTCAAAGACCGGATTTGTTCCAAAACATAAAAATCCGACGTCCTGCGCCAAATAAAAGGACGTATGTCTTTTAAAAATTCGGTTCCCGCATCTTTGTCGCCCGCAATAACGCGTGCTTTGATAAACGCGGCGCGTTCCCAGTTTTGAGCAAAACTTTCGTAATAACATTCCGCTGCCGCCGAAGAAACGGCCACCGGCGTTGATCCGGGATCAGGGCGCAACCGCATGTCAACGCGAAAAACGTAGCCGTCTTCGGTTCTTTCATCCAAAAGAGAAATCATTTCTTTTGTCACGCGAATAAAAAAAGTGCCGACATCTTTTCTGCCGATGTACGGCGCCTTATTACCGTCAAACAGCGCGATTAAATCTATATCCGAAGAATAATTCAGTTCCCGTCCGCCGAGTTTTCCCATTGCCAAAATGAAAAAACCGCTGTCTTTTTCGGGATAATGCGGATCTTTTATTTGAAATTCGCCCTTTTTCGCCGCCTGTCTGAGCACGAAAGACACGGCAATCCGTACGCACAGTTCTGCCAAAACCGACAAGCTGCGCGTTAAATGCGTCAAATCCCATATATTTTCGATATCCGCAGATGCCGCTATTAATGCGGCTTGACGTTTTAAGCGCCTGAGACCTTTAAATACGCTTTCTTTATCCTCTGAAAAATAAAGCCGTTTAAAGGCTTCTTTCAGCAACGCGGCAAACGTTTCGTCGTATCCTTCCGAAACCGCCCGTTTTAAAATTTCATATTCGCACGCATATAACGAAGTCAAATAAGGACTGCATTCTTTGAACAAAATTTCAAGAGCTTTCAAGCGTGCGTCAATACTGTCGTTTTTTTGCAAAGTATCCATATTATCTATAGAAAGAAAAAATTCTGAATCCTATAATCTCCACTAAGATTAGGAGGATTCTCTATGCTTCGCAAGTTTTTCAGACCGTTTCTGATTTTATTGCAACTGTGCATCCTGTGCGTGTTCATCGGTTGCGGGGCTTTTTTGTGGCGATTGTACCGTGCTCCCATAAATGTTGACGGATTGATCCCCTATGTCATCCATGCCTTTGCGGTGCCGGAATCAAAAGCCGATATTAACATTAAATCGGCTCAGCTGATTTGGAGAAATGCTTCCAGACCCGTCGATTTGGTCGTCAAAGGATTCCGCGTCACCGACGAAAACGGACTGTTGATTTCTTCCGTGCCGGAATTATCCGTTTCCATTAGTTTCCGCGCTTTGCTGCGCGGCATTATCGCTCCGAAATCTTTGGCCGTTTACCGTCCTTCCCTGCACTTGTATATCGGAAAAGACGGTTCCGTCCGTTCTTCTAAAAATCAAACGGTTTCTACGGAAACCGTGGCTGATAAAACGGAAACCGACACCGTTCTGCCCGTCGATACATTGCTGTCTTATTTGGAAAAAGAAACGTATCTCTCTACGTTTTCTTTGGTTAACGCAAAAGTACGAATCACCGACGAATATCATAACATCGAATGGATCATTCCGTCCGCCGATTTGACATATTCCAATAAAAACGGAAAAAACACTCTTTCCGGCGCAATGACCCTGCAAACAAAAACAATCCCGCTGACCATGAAAGTCAACGGAGGATGGAATAAAGACAAAACCGCATTAAAACTGTCTTTTCGTTTTAACAATATTGACGCTTCCAGATTGTCCGTCGCCGACAAATATCCTTTTTTAAAACAGCTGACAACGCCGATAAATTTTAAAACGACGACTCATCTGGAAACCGCCGCACTGCTGAAAGCAAAAAAAATTTCAGCGTTAAGAGACGCCATTCAAAAAATCGAATTTTCTTTAAAAGGTTCAAAAGGGCGCCTGCTTTTGCCCGATCCGATCATTGCCGACTACGACCTTAATTCTTTTTCGGTAAACGGCACCATATATGATAAAGGCGACAAACTCGACATTTCGGAATTTAATGTCCGACTGACAAACGGCGACGCTTCGGGAAACATTTCCGTACAGGGAATCGGAAAAGCTCTCGATACAAAAAGCTGGGAAACCGTCTCCGCCGTCATGAAAGCCCGCGTTTCAGACATCCCCGTCAATAAATTACCCGATTATTGGCCCGCCACCATTGAACCCGACATCCATTCGTGGATCAAAGAAAATATGAGAGACGGCATCATTGAAGACGGAAATTTCAATTTGCATTTCGTCGGAATGAAAGATGAAGCCTCGATTGATTGCGATAAAGTTTTCGGCATCGTCAACGTTAAAAACACCAACATCACTTACATGGACGGCATGCCCGAAGTCGTAAACGTATCAGGAAACGTCAGCCTGAGCAGAGATGCCGTAAACATTAACATTTTTTCGGGCAGTTCTTTCGACGTTTCCGTTAAAAAAGGACTCGTCTCGTTTTACAATTTGGAACAGGAGCTTTCTGACGGAAAAGTCGTTCTGGATTTGGAAGGCTCCGTCGCCAATGCACTGAAAATATTGGATCAGCCGCCCTTGGACATCACAAAAGATTTGGGCATAGACCCGCAAAAAACCGCCGGCGACGTTAAAGGAAATTTACGGCTGGATTTTCCGATCGGTGATGCGTTCGTTTCTTCCGACCAGCTGAAAATCGGCGCAACCGCTGTCGTAACAAACGGTGAATTCCAAAATCTGGTCGCCGATTTCGGCTTGCAAGACGTTGCTTTGTCTTTGGATGTCGAAGGATCGGAAGTCAACATAAAAGGAATGGGAAGCTTCCTTTTCTCTCCCGCCGAATTTGCCTTGACCAAATCCTTTGACACGAAAAAAACCGATAAAACAAAAATCGATTTTAAAACCGTTTTAACGGATTCTGCCCGAAAATCTTTTGACTTCGATACGGGCTTCCTGGTTCCGCCCTCTCTGTCAGGTCCCGTTCCCGTCAGCCTGATTCTGACGGAAAACCAAAATGCCGAAACTTCCGTTGATATCTCTTTTAATCTGGATGCCGCAGCCATTAACCTTTCTCAGGCAGGATGGAAAAAAAATGCCGGAGAAAAAGGCAGCGCAAAACTAAAGCTTTTCTTAAAAAATAACGAATTAACAGAAATCCCGTTTTTTGACCTGCACGATGCTTCGGGAAACTCCGCCGAAGGAAACATCAAATTCGATAAAGGGACTTCTTTAAAAGAAATTCGCCTGACATCGCTAAAAACGGGACGCACAAATGCAAATGCCCGCATCCGTTTTAACAAAGACCTCATAAAAATTGATATTGCCGGAGCGTCTTTGGATCTCGGCAAGCTTATTGACAGCCCGACCGCATTGGATGAAACGACGGAGACAACCGAAAATAACGAAAATGAAAAATCTCTGTTCATCAATGCCGCCGTCGATAAAATCTGGCTTAGCGAAAAAGGCTTCACGACGAATAACGCCCTTTATGCCAAACGCAATAAATCCGTTTGGGAAGAAATTAAAACCATCGGTTTGGTCGGCAAGCAAAGCATTCCTTTGAAATTTACGCTTCTTCCGGCTGCGGACGGAAAAAATTATAAATATATCCTGACCTCAGAAGATGCAGGAGGCTCTCTTGCCGCTTTGGACTATATTTCCTCAATCCGCGGAGGTCACCTGCGCGCAGAAGGAATCTATTCTCCGAAAGACGGCGTAAAAGGAACCTTGCTTGTCTCGGAATTCAGAATGGTAGAAATGCCCGTTTTATCTCGAATCCTGATGCTGACTTCCTTTACCGGCATCGTCGACCTGTTTAAAGGAGAAGGTTTGGTTTTCGACAAAGCAGAAATTCCCTACTCGATCAATGATGCCGCCTTGTCCATTCAAGACGGACTGGTCGCCGGTCCTTCGTTAGGCGTTACGCTGAACGGAAAATATTACAGACAAACGGGATATTTAAATTTACGGGGCTCTTTAGTTCCTTTCTATACCATCAACAGCTTTCTCGGCAAAATTCCCGTCATCGGGAAAATTTTCGCCGGAGAAAAAGGCGGCGGTTTAATTGCTCCGACTTATACCGTAAAGGGCGAACTCCCCTCTCCCGATATTTCCGTCAATGCTTTTTCGGCTTTGGCTCCGGGCGCCGTCCGCGAGTTGGTCGACAAAGCAACGGCTTCCGATGAAGACCTGAGTAAAAAAAAGGAGCAAACAACTTCCGAACCAAAACCGAAAAAACAACCCGTAAAAGCTCCGTCTGAAAAGACTACGGCTTCACTAAAGGATAAAAAGACAGTTCATCGAAACACCAAAGAAAAGGTGTTGACGGATTCTTTGCAATACAGCTTTTAACCGGGGACGTTTAACTCCTAACGTCCGCTTATTTTAAACGTAAAAAAACCGCCCGAAAATCGGGCGGTTTCTCATTTTAAAACAGACTATCTTATTTCTTTGCGTTAGCACGAACCTTGGCAACGTTTTCTTCCAATTCGTTGCCCATCATGGCGCCGTGAGAAATGTAGTCGCCGATAATAAAGTTCGGAACACCCTGTGTTTGAACTTTCAAAGCCAGCTGAGCATTATCGTTCAAAATCTTTTCGATTTCGGGCGATTCCATATCTTGCTTGAGCTGTTTGACGTCCAAACCGGCTTTTTTGGCGACGTCCATAACATCGTCTTCGTCTTCCAAGCGGTCATTGTTTGTCATCATAGCCTGATGGAATTCAAAGAATTTGCCCTGTTTATTTGCTGCCAGGCTGGCTTTTGCCGCCGTGCGGGAAATGGGACCCAAGGTCGGCAAATCGCGCAATACCCAACGGATGTTTCCGTCGGCATTGACGCTTTTCAAGACCTTCGAGAACATACGTTTGCAAAAGCCGCACTGATAATCAAAAAATTCAACGACGGTAACGTCGCCGTTCGGATTTCCGATGATCGGAGAAGTCGGATCGTTTTCCAAAGCCGAACGGATAACAGCCAATTCGCGAGCGATGGCAGCCTGTTTTTCGGCTTCCTGCATAACCTGATATTTTTGGAATGCCTCAACAACGACCTGAGGATTTTGATCCAAATATTCTTCAATGGCTTTATCAACGTCTTTTTTGGTCATCAGCCCCAAGACGGACGCCTGAGAAACGGCAGGAATCGCCGTAACGGCAATCAGCGACGCGACGCACAATTTACGCAACATGTTTAATTTTCCCCTTTTGTAAATAAAAATTAACCGTCAAAAATGATATGTTAAAAACCCGAAACTGGCAAGACGGTTTATTTTATCTAAAACCGTTTTGACCGTCCGATCGGCTTAAATGCTCCTCGATATCCGCCGCTCTGAGGCTCGCGGGAGACCCCGCCGGTAAAAGGGTTCGGGCTTTGCGGGCAAACATCAGCGCCTTTGACGCATCGGACAACATGAAATAATATTCCGACATTGCATAAGCCGCCAATCCTTCCTGTCCCGTGCGTCCGTAAGCCACCGCTTGAAGCCGCCTTAAAAGGGCTATTTCGGAATCCTGCGCCGACGCCAGTTCCAAATTCTTTACGGCAGCCTTTAAGCTTTCGGGCGTGTCCGTTTCGATCTGAGCCTGTGCCAAACCTAAACGCATTAAAACTGACCCCGGCAACAAAGAGACAGCCTTTTCATAAAAAGGAACGGCTTCTTTTGCTTTGCCCGTTTCAAAATAAATCTGCCCTTTCAGTTCGTAAAAATACGGATCATCGGGAAAGTCCCGTATTAAACCGTCCAAACCGCTTAATGCTTCTTCAAAATTGCCGCTTTTGTAATCGGCAATCACTCGGGCATAGCGGGCGGGAAGCCCGGTATTTGACACGGGATAGCGTTCCAATGTTTTTTCGGGCGGCTCAATAAAAGCAAATAATTTTGCCTGTATCCGTTCAAACAGCTTATTTTCCCGCTCCATCTTTTGAAAATCGGGACGAAAAGGAATTTTTTTCGTTTCTTCACTGCTTAAAATAAACGCCAAACGTTCTTTAACCATCGGATGTGTGCGCCACAAAACGGCATCTTTGTATTCTGCCTGCCAGCTTTCCTGACGGCTTAGTTTCGCCATAATGCTTCTGAAACCGCTCAAATCGTGGCGTGTTTTGCTTAACAACGAAACCGCCGCCTGATCTGCGGCGTTTTCTTCGGTTCTGCGGTACCCTGCCAGCAGCCCGTTGGCGGAAGACATTCCGCCCGTCATTACGGCAGCACCGGCATCTGCGCCTCCTGCAGCGGCGACAGCGGCTCCCAATATCATGGAAATCAGCATATTCCTTTGGGCAATTCGCATATTTTCCGCCAGCCTGACAATATGCCCGCCTGAAATATGTCCCGTTTCATGAGCCAAAACGGCAATGACTTCCTGAGCGTTTTGCGCTTTTAAAAGCAATCCCGTATGAACGAAAACATATCCTCCTGCCGTCGCAAAAGCATTAATTTCGTTATCTTTTACCAAGCGTATTTTCAGGCTTTCGGGATTTAAGCCTGCCGCTTTGAACAACGGGCGCTGAAAAGAATAAAGGGCGCGTTCGGTTTCTTCATCGCCGATCAAAGAAATTTCCTGAGCCCGTACATTGTTCAAAGACAGGCTCAGGAAACATAAAACAGAAAAGATTATTCGCCGAATACCCATTAAAGCGAATAATACATCCTAAATTCCAACGGATGCGGCGTCCTGTCATATTCGCGGACTTCTTCGCGTTTGATTTCAAGGAAGGAATCAATCAAATCATCCGAGAAAACGCCGCCTTTTTTCAAAAAGGCGCGATCGGCATCCAACGCATCCAAAGCTTCTTTCAAGCTGACGGCCACCGACGGAACATTTTTAAGCTCTTCGGGCGGCAGATCGTACAGATTTTTATCCATCGGAGCGCCGGGAGACAGCTTGTTTTCAATGCCGTCCAGCCCTGCCATCATCATGGCGGCAAAAGCCAGATACGGGTTTGCCGACGTATCGGGGAAACGGATTTCGACGCGCTTTGATTTCGGGCTGCTTCCGAACGGAATGCGGCAGGAAGCCGAACGGTTGCGAGCGGAATACGCTAACAAGACCGGCGCTTCGAACCCCGGCACCAACCGTTTATAGCTGTTCGTCGTCGGGTTCGTGAACGCATTTAACGCACGGGCATGTTTAATGATACCCCCGATAAAATACAGCGCCTTGTCGGACAAATCGGCATATCCCGTACCGGCAAACAACGGCGTATTTTCTTTCCACAGCGAAAAATGCGTATGCATTCCCGAACCGTTATCCCCCATAATCGGCTTTGGCATAAATGTGGCGGTTTTCCCGTACAGATCGGCGACGTTTCGAACAACATATTTATATTGCTGAATATTATCGGCCGTCTGCAACATCTTATCAAAAGAAAAGCCCAATTCCTGTTGAGCGGCTGCGACTTCGTGATGATGCTTGTCAACGGGCAGACCTATTTCCGCCATGACGGACAGCATTTCCGCACGCAAATCGTTCGCGGAATCAACGGGAGGAACGGGGAAATAGCCGCCTTTAACGCCGGGGCGATGTCCCTTGTTGCCGCCTTCGATTTCTTTATCGGCTTGGCTGTCGCCTTCTACGGAAGAAATTTCAAATGATATCTTGTGCGGCTGAATGCTGGTTCTGACATCGTCAAAAACAAAAAATTCGGCTTCCGCTCCGACATAAGCCGCATCGGCAACACCCGTCGATTTTAAATATGCTTCGGCTTTCTTTGCCGTCGAACGCGGATCGCGCTCATACGGCTGACCCGTTACGGGATCCACGATATCGCAAATGACATAAACCGTTTTTTGAGCCGCAAACGGATCCAATACCGCCGTGGCATAGTCAGGTTTTAATTGCATATCCGATTCGTTAATCGCTTTCCATCCCGCAATCGAAGAACCGTCAAACAAGACACCTTCTTCCAGCATATCTTCATCCAACGTGCTGTGATGATATGCTACGTGGTGCCATTTTCCTTTGTAGTCCGTAAAGCGAAAATCTACAAACATGACAGATTCTTCAGCTATAAAATTCAACAGTTCCTGAGCATTTTTGAAATGGTTTTTCATTAATTTTCCCCGTTTCTTTTAAAGGGCGTCTTCGCCGCGTTCATGCGTCCTGATCCGGACGGCATCCTCTACAGGCAGGACGAATATTTTCCCGTCGCCGATTTTTCCCGTTTGCGCTGCTTGGACGATCGCTTCTATAACGCTTTCTACACGAGCATCTTCTATTACGATTTCTAATTTGACTTTCGGAACAAAATCCACGACATATTCTGCCCCGCGATAAAGTTCCGTATGACCTTTTTGACGGCCAAACCCCTTGACTTCGGTCGCTGTAATCCCCTGAACATCCATGTCCTGAAGGGCATCCCGGACATCGTCAAGCTTAAACGGTTTTATAATGGCTTCGATTTTTTTCATCTTCGTTCGCCGATTTAGGATTTAACTTTCACAATATGCGAAAAATCTCATTTTTTTTCAACAAATACCTCATTTTATTTTTAAATAAGGAGCTCGCAAAAAAAATAAACGTTGACAGAATAAAATAAGAAGGGTAGATAAACGGTATGTCTTGACGGCGAGTGTAGCTCAGTTGGTTAGAGCGTCGGATTGTGGTTCCGAATGTCGTGAGTTCGAGTCTCATCTCTCGCCCCAGACACCTTTTAAAACGCCGGTTCGGCGTTTTTTTTATGCCTGATCTTTATTCAATGCCTTTTGCATGGCTTCTTCCAAGCCTTTCAGAAGCTCATCACCCTGTTGGCGGCATTCGTCCGTTAAATGATTTTTCAAAATAAATTCTATCGCCCGAATGTGAACATCGATAACCTGCAAATCCAAATCCGACATTTGCGGCTTAATTTCAGCTCCTTGCTCTAAAAAACGGCATAATTTGCCGCATATCTGAGACAACAGATGGTAACCGTACGTCCCCGCCTGACCTTTCATATCGTGCGACAAAAGGTATAAACGCTGCATATCTTCGCATCGCCAATTCATTTTTCGCGTAATGCCCACAAAAACAGCTTTCATATCCTCGGCATCTTTTTCCGCCGAAAAAATATACGTGTCCGTCAATGCGGCAACGGCTTCGTCCGCTTGTTTCAATTTTTCGGCATCTATGCCGTTTTCATCAAAGATGACTTTGTTTTTTAAAGGATTCGATATCTTTATTTCTTCAAATTTTTGAGCTGACATTCTTTTCGCCTCTTGATTATTTTTTGATTATAAGAGCATCGCTATCCCTGTGCAACGCGAGTTTCCGTTTTTCTGCGATCTGCTCCTTCAAACGGCAAATCCTGGCGACGGCGGTCGGGTCCGAAATACGTCGGAGTCCGAATAAACGGCAGAGGGTTCTCAATAATCGATAAAATCCTTGAATACAGCTCTTTCGGCGATATCGGTTTGGCCAAAAATTCATTCACGCCTGCATCGCGTGCCGCCAAAACATGTTCTTTTTCTGTATATCCCGTCAATAATATAATCGGAATAAACGGATTCGGAGACGTTTCTTCGTTCCTGAGTTGCCTGACAAATTCTATGCCGGAAACGGGTTCCATCTTCCAGTCCGTAATAACCAGATCAATGTCGCCGTTTCCCAAAGCCGCCATGGCATTCTTGACACAGTAGGCTTCTATGATGTTTTTGCTCCGCATTCCCAAAGACGTTAAAATCGTTCGCAACAACGAACGCATATTGGCGTTGTCGTCCACAATCAGGCATTTTAAATTTTTTAAATTATAGCCGGGCATGGTTTCTCGCGTCAGTTTTTAACAGCTCTAATTTAAACGGAACACCATACCTTTTTCAACCTTTAATTATATTTCCTTAAAAAAAAAGCGCCTCTTGTTAAGAAGCGCTTTTTATTGGTGCGGCTGAGAAGACTCGAACTTCCACGGAGGTTAATCCACAGCGACCTCAACGCTGAGCGTCTACCAATTCCGCCACAGCCGCAGATTTCTGTCTTTGATTAAAGACACTTTCAAATACCAAATAATTCATAAAAATACAACAGGAAAAAACAAAGAAGGCTTTCCGGCGTTGACTTCCCCCAAAAAACGAAAAAACTTTAAACCGTACGTTTCTGTTCAAAAACGCCGTCTACGATTTCCTCCATCGGAGCATCCGGAGCCAGCTGATACTCAACCTTTGTAACAAAGGCTCTCGGAGAACCGCGCTTACAAGCCTGAAACATATCTTTGATGATTTTATCTTCGCCTTTAAAAACGGCTTCCACCGTGCCGTCAACACGATTCCTGACCCAGCCGGACAAACCTCTCGCTCTGGCTTCGGACATCGTCCATTGGCGATAAAACACTCCCTGAACGCGACCGTGTATCCGAACGTGCGCTATTTCTTCAGCCACCGCTTTTCTCCTTATCTTCATATGCTTTTAAAATCTCGGCCGCTGACACGGCATCCGATTCACGACGGGATCGAGCCGATAATGCCGCTTCGTCAACGGTCCATTTTTCATTTTGATACAGTTCTTCCAAACAGGACAAGCGAAATGCTTCCTGAGCCGTCAATATCCCGTCTTCCACAAAAAACGCCAGAATGACGGAATCATAAATCCCGCTTAAAATTTGCAAGCACGCCAAAGGAATATTGTCTTTTTGAAACAGCTTTTCTCTCAAAAAATTCTGCGTTTTATCGGACAATCCGCCGACACTCAAGTCCTGCCTGATTTCGAAATCGCATCCCATCGCGTTCATGCGGTCAACCAAAGGACGCCAACATTCTTCCTGTCGGCGGACAAGATCTGTCGGGAAACGGGCGAAAAAGCACAAAACGTCCGCCTCTGCCGCCTGCATAATTTTATTAATGACGGCAAGACGTTCTTCTTCTTTCAAAGCCGCCGCCCCCATCATCAGACGAGTTTTCGGAAAATCCGAAGGTTTAAATTCTTCGGGCAATGCCTTCCATTCTTCGGCGATCAGTCCCGCCGCGGCAAAAGTCGGCAAAAAGAATTTGCTCCCGTCAGCCATATTTTTTAAAGGGCGTCCGTCCAAAAAGACCGCGAATCCTTCGGGAACGTTTTGAACGGAAACCTGTTTAAAAAAACGGTGCATTTTTTTCCTTTCTTTTACGGCCGCACAGGCGCTCCGAAAATGCGGTTCAAAACACCGTCCAAATTGCGAATCATCTCATCGGCTTCTGGATTCGACGACAACGGTTCAGAAACGGGCGTTTCCGCTTTTGTCTTTTCCTGCTGTTTTTGCGAAATTCCGCCGTTTAAAGCCGTCTTACACGGATTAACCAGCTTTGTTGCAACGGCTTGTTCGGCGGCTTTTTTCCCGCCGACCAAAAACGCTATTCCGTAGGATACCGCATTATCCAGTATCCCTTGAGGGCTCATTCTTAGAGACGGACGGCGCAACGTTCCGCTTAATTTTGCCGTTCCCGTCAAAGCCGACCACAACCCGGGTTTCGCCGAAGCCAAAATTAAGTTACCGTTTAAACGTTCCGAACTCAAATCGATTTTCGCATTCAGTTGCCCCATCAAAGGCAATGCTTCAAAGGCCGCCTGACCGTTACTGCTGATAACGCCTTTGTTAATCGGCGTATTGACAACGATGCACTGGGTCGTCAAATTGCCGTCTTTATCGCTCAGCCCTTCGGGCATAAAGCGTCCCCAGTCCGTTGTTAAAGAATTTTTGAACACCAACCCTGAAACGGTAAACAGAATCTTTCCGTTCAAAGAAGACGCAATAGTCTTTGCGCTGTCGCCCCGACCGCCGAAACGGATATCGGCGGAAACGGAACCTGCCGAAACGCCTTTTTTGGCAAAAAAGAGCGTTAAAGGCAAATTCGTTATTCTCAGCGACGCTCCGACGGTCGCCGCGTCTTCATTCGAAGCATCCATCTTTGTCGAAAAACTCAAAACATCGGCAATCGCAAAAGAAGGTAACGAGAAAACCCCGTCCTTTAAACTTGCCCGAAGCGATACGGCGCCCAAGTCCGTTTCATCCGCACCGATCAGTTTTGAAATTTCGATATCAATATTGCCGTCAGCCTTTTTTAACATATCAAAAGGCAGCGGTTTCGACGAAAATACAGAACCTTTTGCCTTGACCACAACGGGTTGGTTTTGCTGATTCGGATTTTGTTGATTCGGATTCCCGAAAGAAGCCGGTGCCGTCTGTCCGTCCAGCGTCTTAGCCGAAACGACAAAAGATTCTCCTTTTTCTCTGATCAAATCCGCCAAATTCAGCAAACCCGAATTCAGTTTTATATTGAACGACGGCGCTTCTTGAGAAGCCGAAAACGATATTGACCCCGACAAATCCGATTGAGACGCCTTAAACGATATGTTCCGCAAAGCATAGCTGTCAGCATCGGCAGATACGTCTGCCGAAAACTGTATCGGAGCAAATGTATAATCTTCCCAACCGGAAACGCCGGAAACATCGGGGGCTGAAACGGAAATTTTTCCTTCAAGACCGTTCAGCGGCTGTAACGAAGCTATGCGTCCCGACGCTTTTGCCAAAAAAGTTCCGGCTTGCCCCGCCGACGCATAAAAGGACGAAACGGCGATATTTTTTCCGGTTCCCGAAAAATATGCCGCCGCTTCGAAATCTTTCAAATCGGGTACTTTTGCATTCAGCATGGCGGCTGCTTTTGCGATATCGCTGCCTTTTATTCTCAGTTCACCCGACATTTGGCGCGTTTTCTTCGTATAGTTTCCGTTCAAAACCGCCTGAAACGACGTTCCGCCGATTTCCACGATTGCATTAAAAGGTTTTGCCCCCTGAGACAATACCGACAAATGATCAAATTTCCCGTTCACGGAAACAGGCGTTCCCAGAACGTTCGTTTGCATTGCCAAATGCATTCCGTCTTTGTTTTCAAAAAGCGATGCCGAAGAAAAATCCGCAACATAGGATTTGTTTTTCTGGCGATTCGCATACGACAGAACCGTGTTTTCAAAAACGATCGAATCGACGCCGACTTTTTTAAATTTAAAGCCCTCGCCGCTTTTTTCGTTTTTGGAAACAGTCTTCACGGCTGATTTCGGCAACGGCATCGGCACCGTTTTGTCAAAAGTCCAATTGTTTTCGCCGTCTTCCGAAACTTCCAAGCTTATTTCCGCATTTTTGACCAAGACTTGTTTAAAGCGCAGTTCTTTAAAAAACAGCGGCCACAACGCGACTTTTACGCTTACTTCCGCGGCTTTTGCCATTTGAGGAATCTTTGACCAGCCCGGATTTGACAAAGAAACATCCGAAATCGACAGCCCCGGAGAAAAAGAAAGTTCCGCCTTTATATCGCCGTTAATCTTTAGCGTCCGCCCCGTAGAGTTTCGGACGGCTTCGACAATATCCTGCTTGTAATCGTTCGGATTTACTGTCTTTAAGGCTATCGCACCGGCGGCGACCAAAACAATCATCAAAGACAGGCAATAAAGAATTACTTTTTTCATTTTATGTTCTCCTTATTCGGGGAAACTGAGAAACGGATTAGGCGTTTTTTTGTATTCAAAGCCCAAAAAATCAAAACTGTCAGCCATTTTATCGCATAGCGGCGCATAAACTTCCAAAATTCCGCCCGACGGATGCGGCATTTTTAAAGCATACGCATGCAAATGCAATTCCTTACCGTACTTTAAAAAAGGCAAAAACGACTTTTCTTTGCCGTATTTTCCGTCGCCGACAATCGGATGCCCCATATAGGCGCAATGAACGCGCAGCTGGTGTGTCCTGCCCGTCAACGGCATCATTTCCAGCCATGACGCTTTTTTAAAAGCTTCATCAACGACACGGTACAACGTAACGGCGTTTTGCCCGTTTTTCATATCGACTTTGACCGATTCGCCGCCCTGTTCACCTGAAACTTTTAGCAGTTTCGCGTTGATTTTTCCTTCTTTCATTTCCGGATTGCCGACGACCAAAGCCCAATAAATTTTTTTGGCATTTCTGGAACGGAACGCTTCCGCCAACTTTGCCGTCGCCGCCGCGGTGCGCCCCAAAACCAAAACACCGCTGGTGTCTTTGTCCAGCCTGTGAACCAGCCGCGGGTTTTCGTCTTTTTCAAAACGCAACGCGGACAGCATGCCGTCCAAATGACGTTTAAGCCCGCTGCCACCCTGAACCGCCAACCCAGAGGGCTTGTTTAGCACAATAACGTCTTTATCTTTATAGATAATCAGACTTTGCACGAATTCGGCATCCTTTTGAGAAACCTGAATCGCTTCTTTACGAGCCTTTGCCGCCGCCATCGGAGATCCCCTTTCGGGCAAAGGCGGAACGCGAACAATCTGTCCCGCGGAAATACGCTGAGACGCTTCTGCACGCTTGCCGTCAACCTTGATTTGTTTCGTGCGCAACAGCTTTTGTATCTGACCTTGCGTTACCTGAGGGTAATGACGCCTGAACCATCTGTCCAGCCGCACTGTCCCGTCGTCTTCGGATACGGTAACCATCGTAACGCCGCTCATTTTTGCTTTTCCTTTCTCAGTCTGTCCCAATATGCCAAACGTTTGATTATTTCACGTTCAAATCCGCGCTCAACGGGATAGTAAAACTTCATGCGTCCCGTTTCGGGCGGAAAATAATTCGCTCCGGAAAATCCGTCCGCCGTGTCGGGATCATAAATATAGCCTTCATTGTAGCCTAAATCTTTCATCAGCTTTGTCGGAGCGTTCAAAATATTCATCGGCGGCATCAAAGACCCTGTCTCGCGCGCTTTTTTCATGGCGGCTCCCCATGCTTTGTACGCCCCGACCGACTTCGGCGCCGTCCCCAAATATATAACCAACTGCGCCAACGCCAGATCGCCTTCGGGCGAGCCTAAACGTTCATAAGCCTCCCAAGCCGCAACAGCCTGATGAAGCGCGTTCGGATCCGCCAAACCGATGTCTTCGACCGCAAAACGCGTCAAGCGGCGGAATATATATTTCGGATCTTCCCCCGCCGCCATCATTCTGGCAACCCAATATAACGCCGCGTCGGGATCGGATCCTCTCAAAGATTTATGAACGGCGGAAATTAAATTATAGTGCCCTTCCCTGTCTTTATCGTACACGGCAGGGCGGCGGCTGACCACCTGCATCATTTTTTCAGAGCTTAACGGACCTTGCATCAAATCGCGTTCGGGCAAATCAAACAACGTTTCCAGCATATTGCCCAGATAACGACCGTCTCCGTCCGCCATGGCTTTTAACATTGTGCGCGCTTCATCCTGAACCGGCAATTTGTGTCCCGTTATTTTTTCCGCCCGCTCTATAATTTTTTCCAAAGACTCGTCGGAAAGACGATTTAAAACGAAGACTTTGCAACGCGATAACAAAGCCGCATTCAGTTCAAAAGACGGATTTTCCGTCGTCGCTCCGACCAAAACAACCGTTCCGTCTTCCACATACGGCAAAAATCCGTCTTGTTGAGAACGGTTAAAGCGGTGAATTTCGTCAACAAACAGAATGGTTCCTTTTCCCGTTTCCCGACGAGCTTTCGCTGCATCAAAGATTTTTCTTAAGTCCGCAACCCCCGAAAAAACAGCGGAAATCGGTTCAAAATGCATATCCGTGTGATGAGCCAGCAAACGGGCAATCGTCGTTTTGCCGCATCCCGGAGGCCCCCACAAAATAAAAGAAGACAATTTTCCCGAAATCAGCATCCGTCCCAAAGGAGCATCCGCCGCCAGCAAATGATCCTGACCGACGACGTCTTCTATACTTTCGGGGCGCAACCTGTCCGCCAAAGGACGGGCAACGACATTTTCAAACAAAGACGGCACTGACTGTCTTCCTCAAACTAAAACGGTTGATTTTGTTGTATCAGATTCGGCTTTGTTTTTCATCTGTTCTTTTGGTTAAAACAAAAAACGCCGTTTTAAAGAACGGCGTTTTTTTCTTTAGCGATCTCCTTGCCGAATACCCTTTATCTCTTTGAATACTTGGCGCTGTTAATCCTTAACGTCAATTCGGCAACTGTCGTTTTGACCTGCCTTTTTTTTCATCAATTACCTTTGAATCTTCCGGATATCGCAGTATTTAATCTGCCTTTCCAGCGAAAGAGCTTTCCTTTATTTTACAAAGTACCGATCAGAGCTTTACGAGCGCTTCGTACGCCCGCTCAACGGCATCCATGATTTTCTTTTCGTTTTCTTCCGGATTAACGTCTTTTTTCTTTGCAAAAGCGTCCAACGCCTTTTCCAAAAGATCGATGCTTTTAAGAACATTCGTTTCGACGACTAAAATTTTATCTGCCGATTTCAGAGCATCCATAACTTCGGGTTCAATATCCGTCAATAAAATGTCTGCCCCTTTCGCCCGCACAAAATGCAGAGTCGTTTCGTCCTTCTTTTCAAAAAATGCGCCGTCGGGTTCCCCTTCAAACGCGGGCAAAAAAACGGAAATCATGCCGGCATCATTGCGAACAAACTGCGGTGAAGGAAGTTCTGTAAGTTCCATATCATTTTCCTTGTTTTAGGGTTTAACAATTTAGCGGTTATTATATTAGGAAAGGCTTTGTTTTTGCAATTCTTATTCAAAAAAGACAGCGCCGAAAGTCGCGTCTTTTTTTTAAATTCACCTGCCCGACGTTTTTGCAGCGGCAGCTTTATGAATTAACCCGCCGCCCGGATTGCCGTAAGACGCATAAAGCTTTGCGACTTCATTTTTATAAGCTTTTTTCTCTTCGGACAAAATTTCCCGTTTCAGCATTTTTAACGCCAAAAGGGTATGCTTGATATCTGAATATACTTCAATTTTCTTTTCCTGAGACTCCGTTCCCGCTTTCGAAACAAACGCCGCAGCGGCTTTTGCCGACTTTGCCAAAGCATAGCCCAAAGCCCCTGCCATAACTGCAGTTGTCGCCTCTGACGGATGATCCGAAATAAATGAGCCTGCCTGAACGGCGATTCCGCTGACAATCCCGGCGGACAACACTGCGGAAACACCGCTGCCGTATTCAGCATCAACGGCATAGTTTAACTTTGTTTTAAAAGGAAACTTTGCCGCTTTTTCTGACAGCTGTTTTTCCTTTTCACGGATAATCCGCTTTGCTTCGGGAGATTTTTTAAAATCAGACAACATTGAAGCGGAAGCCTTTAAATTTTTTCTGACGGCTTCTTTGGCATCCCGTTTGGGAATCGAATCGGAAACCAGTCTGGCGTTTGCCAAATATGCTTCCAATAATTTTTCGGGTGCTGTTGTTTTCCGTTTTGTTTCCGTTTCCAACGCCAACATTTTTTTTACCCTGTTTCAAAGTTAAAAAATGCCGCTCACGGCAAGAGCGGCATTTTCTTGATTATCTGGAATTTTTCTTTCCTGCCAAAGCGTTCTGGATAAATCCGCCGCTCGGATTTCCGTAGGACGCGTAAAGCTTGGACACTTCCTCTTTGTATTTGGCTTTTTCGGCGGCTTTCAAAGGAGCTTCGACTTCTTTTTTGAGCATTTTCAAAGCCAACTGACAATGTTTTGCCTGAGCATAGCCTTCAGCGGCGGCTTTTTGTTCGGGCGTTTTTGATTCGGTTGCAACAGCAGCAACGGCTTTTGCACCTTTAGCCATTGAATAGCCCAGAGCAGCCGTCATCAAAGTTGCAGACAAGGTATTCGGATCACTGACGGCGACGGTACCCAGCATCATTGTTGCCGTAGAAGCAATACCGGCAGCCATAACGTCCGACACGCCCGCGACATCCGCATCCGACATATAGTTGACTTTTTCGCGCAGGCCGTAGCGAGACATTTCTTTTTTCAATTCTTTTTGTTTGTCTTCAATCACGTTCAGTGCTTCGGGAGCATTTTTGGCAAACGGAGCCATATCCGTCGTTTTTAAATTATCGCGCAGGCTTTCCTTTGCCTCGGCTTTTGTTTTTTGGTGTGATACGGCAACGGCCTTTGACAAGTATTCTTCCAACATCTTTTTTACGGAAGCATCTTTAGCCGGAGCGTTATTTTGTTTGTTTTCTACAGTCAACATTGCCCGAATCCTTTCCTGTAAGTAGACTTTATTGATAAAAAAGTATCTCTTTTTGTATTTTTTGTCAATAATTTTCGGAAATAGAATCTCAAGAAAAAGGCTGACCGAATTTCTTCGGACAGCCTTTTTTAGACAAAAGATGCAACCGTAATTTATTTTTCGGCGGCAGCTTCGGCTTCGGCCTTGACGGGAGCGCCGGAATCTTTTCCTTTGGCTTCGACGTCGCGGTCAACCAATTCCATAACCGCCATCGGGGCGCAGTCTCCGTAGCGCAAGCCGGCTTTCAGAACGCGGGTATAACCGCCATTGCGTTCTTTATAGCGTACGGCAATCGTCGAAATCAGCTTTTCGACCATCTTTTCATCGCGCAAGAAAGAAACCAACTGACGGCGTTTATGCAAATCACCGACTTTGGCGGCCGTGATGAGTTTCTCAAAGACAGGGCGCAGTTCCTTGGCTTTGGGCAGTGTGGTTTTGATTTGTTCGTGTTTGATCAAGGCATTTGCCATGTTTGCAAACATAGAACGGCGATGAGCGAAAGATTTATTCAGCTTACGCTTATTATTACGATGATTCATGATTTCCTCCTTAAAGACCTCGCTCGCGAAGTCGATAAAAACTTCTTTGACACCGCTCACTGCGACCATCGTCAGCCGAAGCTAGCGCGTATGCCAAAGCCCTGTTTTCCCAAACAGGAATTCTGAAAAAGACTGCCGCGGACGGCAATCCGATTAGCTTAGAACGGTTCTTCCAACCCTTTGGACAGCACTTCGATATTTTCGGGGGGCCAACCGACCACTTCCATACCCAAGTGCAATCCCATTTGCGAAAGAACTTCTTTGATTTCGTTCAGGGATTTACGGCCGAAGTTCGGTGTACGCAACATTTCGGCTTCCGTTTTCTGAACCAAATCGCCGATATAGACGATGCTGTCGTTTTTCAGGCAATTTGCGGAACGGACGGACAATTCCAATTCGTCCACTTTGCGCAACAGATTGCGATTAAACGGCAATTCGTCTTTTTTCTCGGTTTCGACGGCTTCTTCAGGTTCTTCAAAGTTAATGAAGATCTTGAGCTGTTCTTGCAAGATGCGGGCAGCCAAAGCGACGGCATCTTCGGGCGAAACGGTTCCGTTGGTTTCCACGGTCAAAGACAATTTATCATAGTCCGTTACCTGTCCGACGCGGGCATTGTCGATCTTATAAACGACTCTGGTAATCGGGCTGAAAATCGAATCGACGGGAATCAAGCCGATGGGGCAATCTTCCGGACGGTTCTGGGACGCGGGAACATAGCCTTTGCCCGTACCGACCGTCAATTCCATATTCAAAGAAGCGCCTTTATCCAACGTGCAAATGACCAGATCGGGGTTCATGATTTCGACATCATGTCCGGTTTCGATCATTGAAGCGGTCACTTCGCCGGGGCCTTCTGCCTTAAGAGTCATGCGGCGTGTGCCTTCGCCGTCATAGCGCAAAGCCAACGTTTTGATATTTAAGATAATATCGGAAACGTCTTCACGCACGCCCGGAATGGACGAAAATTCGTGCAAAACGCCGTCAATATGAATGGCCGTTACCGCCGCCCCCTGCAACGAAGACAGCAATACGCGGCGCAAGGCGTTGCCCAGCGTCATGCCGAAACCGCGTTCCAACGGTTCAACGACGATCGTCGCTTTATGGTTGGAACCTTCCGAACGTTCGACTTCAATGTTGCTTGGCTTAATCAAATCTTGCCAATTTTTTTGAATCACGGGTAATCTCCTGCATCAAAATTCGTACCTTTAACGGTACATTTCAAACCGAAACGATTGACGGCAAAAACCGTCAAAGACCGCTTCCGTTAAACGCGACGGCGTTTGCGGGGACGGCAACCGTTATGAGGAACGGCAGTAACGTCGCGAATCGCCGTAATGACAAAACCGACGGACTGCAATGCGCGAAGAGCGGATTCACGGCCTGCGCCGGGACCCTTTACCCATACTTCCAATGTTTTCATACCGTGCTCGGCTGCTTTTTTCCCGGCGTCTTCTGCCGTAACCTGAGCGGCATACGGCGTAGATTTACGCGACCCCTTGAAACCGTGGGCGCCCGCTGAAGACCAGGAAATCGCATTGCCCTGAGCGTCTGTGATCGTTACCTTCGTGTTATTAAACGTCGAATTGACGTGTGCAACGCCGGAGGCAATATTTTTGCGTTCGCGTTTTTTCGTACGAACGGCATTTGTTGCTGCTTTAGCCATGAATATTCTTCCTATCTACTAACAACTAAACTGCTTTTTTCTTACCGGCGATCGGCTTCGCGGGACCTTTGCGCGTACGAGCATTCGTATGCGTTCTTTGTCCGCGAACGGGCAAGCCTTTGCGATGGCGCAAGCCGCGATAGCAGCCCAAATCCATCAAACGCTTGATATTTACACCGACTTCACGGCGCAGTTCGCCTTCGACATGATATTCATGGTCGATTAATTCGCGTAATTTCAAAACTTCATCATCAGTAAGCTCGCTTACGCGGCGGGCATCCTGAATATTCAGCTTGCTGCAGATTTCCTGTGCAAGCGTCCGACCAATACCGTGAATGTACGTCAATGCAATGACAACACGCTTATTCGTCGGTATATTTACACCAGCAATACGTGCCAAAGTAACTTCTCCTAACACAAATCAAAACCAGTCCGTTCCTTACGAAACAGACACACTTCACCATAAGGCGTTTTCTGCGCACACCTTATGGAGTGCTCAAAGTATACTTAACAAGCCTTCGAGTCAATACTTTCTCTCGGTTTTTTCAAACTTTTTTCAACGCGGCTTTTTCCTCGCCGCACGCTTGAGCACACAAAAAAAGAGGGATTCGAGATCCCCCTTTTTTTATCAAAATCCGATAACCCTTTTCAGCCTTTCGGAGACCTCTTCAACGCTCCCCGTCCCGTCAACCGTTACCAAAAGCCCCTGATGCTCGTAATAAGGCAACACCGGCGTCGTTATGGCTCGATACGTTTTTAAACGGGCAACAACCGTTTCCCAATTATCGTCCTGACGGCGGATAAAGTTTGAACCGCCGCATTCGTCACATCGTCCGAAAACTTTGGTGGGTTTCAGCGTATCATGATACATCGCGCCGCAGTCGGCACAGGAAAAACGTCCGATAATGCGCTGAATAATCAAATCATCGGGAACCTGAATTTCAATGACATGATCCAAACGGCGCCCTTTTTCAAAAAGAAGCTCGTCCAAAGCCTTGGCTTGCGGCAACGTTCTCGGGAAACCGTCCAGAATAAACCCTTCTTTGCAGTCATCTTCGTCCAAACGTTCCGAAATCAGCGCAATGATCATTTCATCAGGGACAAAATTCCCTTTGTCGATCAAAGCTTTTGCCTCCAGCCCCAAAGGAGTCCCCGCACGACCTGCGTTGCGCAACATCTCGCCCGTAGACAGGTGAGGAATTTTCAAACGGTCACGCAACAACCTAGCCTGCGTCCCCTTGCCGCCTCCGGGCGGAGCCATCAAGACCAGATGTTTGCCGTTACTGATCACTTCCGACGTCCTTTAAGCTTTGCTTTTTTCAACAGCCCCTCATACTGATGAGCCAGCAAATGGGATTGAATTTGTGCCGCGAACTCCATCGTAACGGACACAACGATCAACAATGTCGTCCCGCCCAAGAAGAACGGAATGGAGAAATGGGCAATCGTCAATTCGGGGAAACAGCAGATCGCCGCCAAATAAACAGACCCCAAAACCGTCAAACGCGTAATAACGTAATCCAAATATTCCGCCGTGCTTTTTCCCGGACGGATACCCGCGATAAACCCTCCGTGACGTTTCAAATTATCAGCCGTTTCCTCGGGATTAAAGACGACGGCCGTATAGAAAAACGTAAAGAAGATAATCAACGCCGCGTACAACACCAGATACAAAGGCTGGCCGTGAGCCAAAACCGTCGCCAAAGACGAAATCCAATCCGAAGCGTCGCCCTTACGTGCCGTAATTTCAACAAACGTCATCGGCAACAACAGCAAAGAACTGGCAAAGATCGGGGGAATAACACCCGTCGGGTTGATTTTCAAAGGCAAATGAGAGCTTTCGGCATTCATCATGCGTCCGCCCATCTGACGTTTAGGATACTGAATCAGGATACGACGCTGAGCGCGTTCCATAAACACGACCAAATAAACCAAAGCAATAACGGCGAACAGCAAAGCGAACAACAGGAATGTCGAAATTTCTCCGGCGCGAGCCAATTCGAACGTCTGAGCCAAACCGACGGGTAATCCAGCGATAATACCTGCCGTAATAATCATGGAAGATCCGTTTCCGACGCCGCGAGCCGTAATCTGATCGCCCAACCAAACAATGAACATAGTACCGCCCAGCAGCGAAACAACCGTTGTAAAACGGAACCACGGTCCCGGATTAATAACGGCGGAAGTTCCTGCCGAACCGACCAAAGCTTCCAAGCCGACGGCAATCCCGTAGCCTTGAATAATCGTAATTAAGACCGTCAGATAACGGGTGTATTGCGTCATTTTACGCTGTCCCGATTCGCCTTCTTTTTTCAAGGCCATCAGGCTCGGAATGACGGAAGCCGCCAACTGAACGATAATGGATGCGGAAATATACGGCATGATGTTCAACGCGAACAAAGTCATACGTTCCAACGCGCCGCCCGTAAACATATTAAACATACCCAAAATTCCGCCGGAATTTCTGGTAAAGATTTCTTCTAAAATAACCGAATTGATCCCAGGCAACGGAATAAACGTCCCCAAGCGGTAGACAATCATAGCACCAAGGGTGAACAACAAACGTTTTTGCAGGTCGCCAGCTCTGGCAAAGGTTTCCCAAGTAATCCCCGTGGACATTTTATCATTTGCGGAAGCCATGGTTTTATCAACTCATCAATAAAAAAATTAAACCTTATAAACACCGCAAAAGAGGGGTATCCCCTCTTTTGCAATGTTCGACAAATCTTTCGATCAGGCGACGATAACTTTACCGCCAGCCTTTTCAACAGCGGCTTTTGCCGCTTCGGAAGCGCCGGCAACCTTAATGGTAACCTTTGCTTTCAGTTCGCCTTTACCCAACAGGCGGATACCGTCATAGGCTTGTTTCAACACACCTGAAGCAACAAGCATTTCGGCATCGATTTCTTTTGCCGCGTCCAACAGACCTTTATCAATAGCAGCCTGCAAATGCCCCAGATTCAGTTCTGCAAACTTTCCGGCAAAGATATTGTTAAAACCGCGTTTTGGCAAACGGCGGTAAATCGGCATCTGGCCGCCTTCAAAGCCGTTAATGGCTACGCCGGTGCGTGCCGTTTGGCCTTTTCCGCCGCGACCGCCCGTTTTACCTTTGCCGCTGCCGATTCCGCGGCAGATGCGCATACGGCTTTTACGGGCACCGTCATTATCACGAATTTCATTCAGTTTCATTTTTCGACTCGCTTCATATTAAACAAAATTGCGCGCCGCCAAGTTTTTCTTTGCGGCGCGACAACCGCTAACATTGAAAGCCCCAAGGGGCTTCCCCCTTTTTTAGTCTTCGACGATCTTGACCAAATGGGAAACTTTGGAAACCATGCCGCGAACTTCCGGTGTATCCTTCAGAACCTTTTCTGCATGAACTTTCTTCAGCCCCAAACCGATCATCGTTGCGCGCTGTACTTTCGTAGCGCCGATCGTGCTGGCAATCTGTCTGACTTTGATTGTCTTTTCTGCTTTAGCCATGATCCGTTACTCCTTAGCTGCAGGCGCCGTCGCAACGCCGTCGCGGCGACCGACAATATCTCCGACCTTTTTGCCGCGTTTTGCAGCAACCATACGCGGAGAATGCATCGTCTTCAACGCTTCAAAAGTAGCCTTGATCATGTTATGCGGATTCGCAGAACCGACGGATTTGGCAACAATGTCCTGAATCCCCATCGTTTCAAAAACCGCACGCATAGGACCGCCCGCAATGATACCGGTACCTGCGGGAGCCGTACGCAAAATGACTTCTCCGGCACCAAAAATGCCGCGGACGTCATGATGCAACGTGCGTCCTTCACGCAAAGGAATGCGAATCATGTCGCGTCTTGCTTTTTCGGTAGCCTTGCGAATCGCTTCGGGAACTTCACGAGCCTTACCCGTTCCGTATCCGACGCGGCCGCGCTGGTCGCCGACAACAACCAATGCCGCAAAAGCCATGCGGCGACCGCCTTTAACGGTCTTGGCAACGCGATTGACATAAACAAGCTTATCGACAATCTCGTCCGTTTCGCGATCGCGTTCGCGGTCAATACGCTGATCCTGACGATCGTTTTCGCGTTCTTTATCGCCCGAACGGCGACGTTCTGTATTTGGTGTACGTGCCATATTTCTTATCCTTTAGAATGACAAACCGGCTTCGCGTGCCGCTTCGGCCAAAGCCTTAACGCGACCGTGATAGACATAGCCGCCGCGGTCAAACACAACTTCTTTGATGCCGGCCGCCAAAGCACGTTCGGCAACCAACTTGCCGACGGCAGTCGCCGCCGCAACCGTTGCTCCGGACTTCAGAGAAGAACGCATTTCTTTCTCCATCGTGGAGGCGGAAGCCAGCGTCTTGCCCTGAGAATCGTCAATCACTTGTACATAAATATGCTGAGAAGTGCGGTGCACCGACAAACGGGCACGACCTTCAGCCTTACGCCGCAAAGAAGAACGGGTACGATCCCGACGGCGTTCAAACGTTTCTCTTGCCTTATTCATTTCTCGTCAACCCTTATTTCTTCTTACCTTCTTTACGCAGGATGAATTCACCCTCGTACTTGATCCCCTTGCCTTTGTAGGGTTCGGGCGGACGCAAAGCGCGGACTTCGGATGCAAACTGCCCGACTTCCTGCTTTGAACTGCCGTGAATTTCAACAGAGGTCGGCGTTGCACAAGCAACCTTCAAACCTTCGGGAATCGGGAAATCAATGTCATGGCTGAAGCCAAGGCTCAATTTCAAAATTTTTCCCTGAACGGCGGCTTTGTAACCGACACCGTTGATTTCCAATTTCTTCGTGAAACCTTCGCTGACGCCCTTGACCAGATTGTTAATCTGAGCGCGCGCCGTTCCCCAAGCGGAACGATTAATTCCGGTTTCCAATTTGCGCGGAGAAACCCATACCTTGTTGTCTTCCAACTTGATATCGACGGCTTCACCTGCCGCATACGTTAATTCACCCATTTTCCCTTTGGCTTTTACGACATGACCGTCAACGGTTACCGTAACGCTCGAGGGAACAATAACGGGATATTTTCCGACTCGTGACATCGCTTATCCCCTCTTAGAATACTTTGCAGAGGACTTCGCCGCCGACATTCGCCTGACGAGCCTCATGATCCGACATAACGCCCTGCGGCGTCGACAAAACCGAAATTCCCAGACCATTGTAGAACTTCTGCAAGTCCTTAACGCCGGAATAAACGCGGCGACCCGGCGTCGATACGCGAGTAATTTCGCTGATGACCGGACGACCTTCGTAATATTTCAGTTCAACCTTTAAAGAATCCACTCCTTTGCGCAGGTTAACGCGTTCATAACCGCGGATAAAACCTTCACGCTTTAAAACTTCCAAAACGTTCTCACGGAGTTTGGAAGCCGGAACGGTAATGTCGCTCTTACGAGCCTGCTGACCATTACGAATACGGGTCAGCATATCTCCCAACGGATCGGAAAATGACATGGCAGTATCTCTCCTTACCAACTAGACTTGACCATGCCGGGTATCTGACCTGCAGAGGCCAAATCCCGCAATACAACACGCGACAGTTTGAACTTGCGGTAGTTACCGCGAGGACGCCCTGTCAATTCACAACGGGAATGAACGCGCGTGCGGGATCCGTTACGCGGCATCGCCGCCAACTTTAACACCGCATCAAAACGTTCTTCCTCAGAAACCGTACGGTCGCTAATAATTGCTTTAAGAGCCGCACGCCGCGCAGCATATTGCTTCGACAGACGTTCACGTTTCTTATTGCGTTCAACAGCACTTGTTTTTGCCATAACTTATCTCCAACCGTCCAGTTTATTTCGCAAACGGCATATCAAAACCGGCTAACAAAGCTTTCGCTTCTTTGTCGGTCTTCGCCGATGTGCAGAATACTATATCCATTCCGCGAATTTTATCAACAGAATCATAATCGATTTCCAAGAAAACAATCTGTTCTTTCAGGCCCATGGCATAGTTGCCGCGACCGTCAAAGCTCTTGTTCGATATACCGCGGAAGTCGCGGACACGCGGCAATGCCATCGTGACCAAACGATCCAAAAATTCATACATGCGTTCACGGCGCAGCGTAACTTTGCAACCGATCGGCATGCCTTCACGCAACTTGAAAGAAGCTATGGATTTCTTCGCATAGGTAATAACGGGCTTTTGACCGGCAATCGCCGTCAAATCCTTTACCGCTGCGTCAACGGCCTTACGGTCGACAACGGCATCGCGACCGACCCCCATATTGATAACAATCTTCTCCAAGCGGGGTACTTCCATCGGATTCTTGTATCCGAATTCTTTTTCAAGAGCCGGACGTACCACTTTCTTATAATGTTCATAAAGTCTTGCCATCGTTCAGCTCCTACTTCTTTTCCTGCTTGTCGGCAATGATTTCGCCGGATGCTTTCGCATAGCGAACTTTTTTGCCGTCAACCGTCTTAAATCCGACGCGCGTCGGCTTGCCCGTCGAGGGGTCGACAATCGCTACGTTGGATACGTCAATCGGAGCTTCTTTGGAAATAATCCCGCCGGCATTCGCCTGCGAAGGACGCGTATGGCACTTAACCATATTCAGTCCCTGAACGACGACTTTTCCTTCTTTCGGCATTGAACGAATGACTTCACCCGTTTTACCTTTGTCGCGACCCGTCATAATGATAACCTGATCGCCTTTTTTGATCTTATTGGCCATTTTTAAATTACCTCCGGAGCGAGCGAAATGATCTTCATGTATTTTTTCGCACGCAGTTCTCTGGTCACCGGACCAAAAATACGTGTACCGATAGGTTCGCCGTCTTTGTTAATCAGAACAGCCGCATTCGAATCAAAGCGAATTGCGCTACCGTCGGCTCGACGAATTTCTTTCTTGGTACGGACGATGACGGCACGAGCAACGTCACCTTTCTTTACGCGGCCGCGAGGTATCGCTTCTTTAATAGAAACAACAATAACGTCGCCGACTGCCGCCGTCTTACGTTTGGATCCACCTAATACCTTGATGCACTCTACTTTGCGTGCACCGGAGTTATCGGCGACATCCAGGTTGCTTTGCATTTGAATCATGGGATTTTTTCCTTCTTTTCCCAACTATTAATCAGCTTTGTCCGCCAGAACTTCCCAAGATTTCGTCTTGGAAAGGGGACGGCATTCACGAATACGGACTACATCGCCGATCTTATACTGGTTCGTTTCATCGTGCGCGGCATACTTCTTGCTGCGGCGGATGAATTTCTTATAGATCGGATGCATGACACGGCGTTCAACTTTCACGACGACCGTCTTGTCCATCTTGTCGCTGACAACTACACCCTGTAATATACGTTTGGGCATCTTTTTACTCCTTAGACACCTTTTTTGCGTTCAGACAAGATCGTCTTAATCTGAGCAACTTCACGACGAACCTGACGCATACGATCCGTATTCGTCAGCTGACCGTTGGTCTGTTGAAAGCGCATGTTCAGGCTTTCTTTCTTCAGAGCCAAAATCTGTTCGTTCAGTTCGTCGTCGGACTTCGCACGCAAATCTTTAATATCTGCCATTTCTAAGCCTCCTCAACAACACTGCGGGAAATAAAGCGTGTCTTGATCGGAAGCTTGGCTGAAGCTAATTCAAAAGCTTCGCGCGCGACCTTTTCGGGTACGCCGTCGACTTCAAACATAACACGACCCGGTTTAATGCGGCAAACCCAAAATTCGGGATTACCTTTACCTTTACCCTGACGAACTTCAGGGGGTTTCTTGGAAACGGGAACATCCGGGAACATACGCAACCAAAAACGTCCCTGACGCTTCATGGCGCGCACAATCGCACGACGTGCCGCTTCAATTTGACGAGCCGTTACACGTTCCGGCTCCATGGCTTTCAGGCCAAACGACCCGAAAGCCAACGTGGTTCCGCCTTTCGCAACGCCGTGAATACGGCCTTTGAACTGCTTGCGGAATTTTGTTCTTTTAGGACTCAGCATTTCTCTGCCCTCTTCTCTTAACGCTGTTCAGACATACGTTTGTCTTGCGCCATCGGATCATGTGCCAGGATTTCTCCCTTGAAGATCCATACCTTTACACCGCAAGCCCCGTAGGTCGTATGAGCCGTCGAAGTCCCGTAGTCTACATCAGCACGAAGCGTATGTAAAGGAACTCGTCCTTCTCTGTACCATTCGACACGGGCAATTTCCGCTCCGCCCAAACGACCGCCGCAGTTAATGCGGATGCCTTCGGCTCCCTGACGCATTGCGGATTGTACCGAACGCTTCATGGCACGGCGGAATGATACACGGCGTTCCAACTGTTGCGCAATGCTGTCGGCAACCAGCTGGGCATCCAATTCCGGCTTGCGTACTTCGACGATGTTCAAATGAACTTCGCCGCCCGTCATTTTCTGAAGTTCGTTCTTTAAAACTTCAATATCCTGACCTTTCTTGCCGATAACAACACCCGGACGAGCCGAATGAATCGTTATGCGAGCCTTCTTCGCCGGACGTTCTACGATGACGCGGCTGATACCGGCTTGCGACAAACGCTTCTTCAGAAAATCGCGAATGCGAAAATCTTCGTGAAGCTGCTTCGCATAATCACCGTCCGCATACCAGCGGGAATCCCATGTGCGGTTGATCCCCAAACGCAATCCAATCGGGTTTACTTTCTGACCCATCTTAACGTTTCTCCTCGTCTTCGCGTACAACAACCGTCAGATTCGAAAACATCTTTTCGATACGACCCGCACGACCGCGAGCACGTGCCGTCCAACGTTTCATAACCAATCCTTTACCGACATATGCTTCAGCTACGACCAGTTTGTCAACGTCTAAATTATGATTGTTTTCGGCATTCGCAATTGCTGACTGCAATACCTTCTTTACTTCTCCCGCAATACGGCGCGGCGAAAAGCTCAGCTGTACCAGAGCCTTCTCCACCTTCAATCCGCGAATCGAGCCGGCTACAAGGTTTAACTTGCGCGTGCTGGTACGAATCGAACGGCCGCAAGCCATTGCTGTCTTATTTGTCTTTTTCGCTACCATTGTCCTTAGCCCTTCTTGGCCTTGTTATCGCCAGCGTGACCGAAAAACGTCCGGGTCGGAGCAAATTCGCCCATCTTATGACCGATCATGTTTTCCGTCACCAATACCGGAATGAACTTTTTACCGTTATATACGCCAAAAGTCAAACCAACAAATTGAGGTAAAATCGTCGAACGACGCGACCATGTCTTGATCACTTCGTTACGACCCGATTCACGAACCTTCTCAGCTTTCTTGAGAAGGTAACCATCTACAAACGGTCCTTTCCAAACGGAACGAGACATTTCTTTCTAACCTCCCCTAATTAAGCTTTTTTCTTAGCAGCATGACGACTGCGCATAATAAAGACGTTCGTCTTCTTATTCGTACGAGTCTTCTTGCCCTTCGTGCATTTACCCCACGGGGTAACCGGATGACGTCCGCCAGAGCTGCGACCTTCACCACCGCCCAACGGATGGTCAACAGGGTTCATCGCAACACCGCGTACGGAAGGACGAACGCCCTGCCAACGGCTGCGACCTGCTTTAGCCCCGTTTTCGTTTTGCTTGTCAGGATTGGATACCGCTCCGACAGAAGCCATGCATTCACCGCGAACCAAACGCAATTCGCCCGAATTCAAACGCAATTGGGCATAACCGGCGTCTTTACCGATCAGCTGAGCATAGCATCCCGCAGAACGGGCTACCTGACCGCCGCGGCCGGGGTTCAGTTCTACGTTATGAACAACCGTACCGACAGGCATGTTCTTCAACGGCATCGCATTTCCCGGCTTAATGTCGACTTTTTCACCCGACAATACGGTATCGCCGACCTGCAAACGCTGCGGAGCCAGAATATACGACTGTTCGCCGTCTTCATATTTAACCAACGCAATAAACGCCGTGCGGTTCGGATCGTATTCCAAACGTTCTACCGTCGCTACAACATCAAACTTGTCGCGTCTGAAGTCGATAAAACGGTAACGGCGTTTGTGACCGCCGCCCATACGGCGGCTCGTAATACGACCGTGATTGTTACGGCCGCCCGTCTTCGACAGGCCTTCCGTCAATTCTTTTACCGGCGCTCCCTTATACAGATCACTGCGTTCAACCAGAACCAAGTGTCTACGGCTGGGAGTGGCCGCTTTAAATGTTTTCAACGCCATTGCTTAAATTCCCGTCGTAACATCAATGCTCTGTCCTTTTTCCAGCGTAACGATCGCTTTCTTGTAATCGCTGCGAACGCCGGTCGTACCGCGAAAACGTTTCGTCTTTCCGGATACGCGGACAGTGTTGACAGATTTAACCTTTACGCCGAACAAAGCTTCAACCGCAGCTTTGACTTCCGGCTTCGTCGCTTCCAAAGGAATACGGAAAACAACCTGACCGTTTTCTGAACAACGCATCGCTTTTTCCGTAATAACCGGACGCAAAAGCGTGTCATACATCTTTTCCGTAACCTTTACTTCTTTTTCCTGTTTGCTCATTTCAGTCGAGCCTCCAAGTTTTCTGCGGCTTCCTTGGTCAACACCAAAGTATCGCGGCGCAGGATGTCATAAACATTAGCTCCCTGTTGCGGCAATACATCAATACCAACAATGTTGCGTGCTGCTAACTTGAAGTTGGTATCCAATTCGGCGCCGCCGACAAACAAAGCTGACTTTAAGCCCATCTTTTCCATCTTGGAAACCAATTCTTTCGTCTTGACTTCCGGCAACTTCAAAGCATCAACAACGACCAGCTTGCCGTTCTGAGCCTTGCTCGACAGAGCACAGCGCATTCCCAAACGGCGAATCTTCTTCGGAAGATCCTGCGCATGAGAACGGACAACCGGACCAAAGCTGATCCCGCCGCCGCGGAACTGTGTTGCACGCAAGGAACCCTGACGGGCACGACCCGTCCCTTTTTGTTTGTAGGGCTTTTTCGTCGTACCGCTGACCTCGGCAATGGTCTTCGTCTTGTGCGTTCCCGCACGACGGTTCGCCAACTGCCAATTCACGACACGGCTCAGAATATCCGAACGAACGTCAACGCCGAAAACGCTGTCTGACAGCTCAATCGAGCCGACGTTCTGGTTATCTAAATTGACGATATCACATTTCATCGCCGCTATTCCTTCACTTCAGCAGGAGCAGCCGCTTCAGCCTTCGCCTTGACCTTTAATCCGGCAGGCATCGGAACTTCTTTCGGAAGCGCTTTCTTTACTGCATCCTTAATCAAAACATAAGCACCTTCAAAGCCCGGAACAGCTCCCTTGACCATGATCAATCCACGATCAAGATCCGTCGCTACCACTTTCAGATTCTGAACGGTAACTCTTTCGGCACCCAAATGACCCGCCATCTTTTTGCCCTTGAAGACGCGACCCGGATCCTGACGGTTACCCGTAGATCCCAACGAGCGGTGCGATACTGATACACCGTGCGTAGCTTCAAGACCGCGGAAGTTGTGGCGCTTCATCGCACCGGCAAAACCTTTGCCTATCGATGTTCCGACAACGTCTACAAACTGTCCCGCTATAAAATGTCCGGCAGACAACTCATCTCCGGGGTTAAGGACACAGTCCTCACTAACCCGAAATTCAACTAATTTGCGCTTCAGTTCGGAATTGTTCTTTGCAAAATGTCCGCGAACGGCTTTCGATACGCGATTCGCTTTCGCTTTGCCAAAACCTAACTGCAACGCCGTATAGCCGTCTTTGTCCTTCGTACGAACAGAAACGACTTCACATCCCTCGACCTTCAGAACCGTAACGGGAACATGGTTCCCGTCATCGGTGAAAAGGCGAGTCATGCCAACTTTCTCAGCTATAAGACCCGAACGCATGGCTCTTTTCCTTTAAAGCTTAATTTCGACGTCAACACCGGCAGCCAAGTCGAGCTTCATCAAAGCATCTACCGTCTGCGGCGTCGGATCGATTATGTCCAGTACTCTCTTGTGAGTACGAATCTCAAATTGTTCGCGCGACTTCTTATCAACGTGCGGCGAACGGTTGACTGTAAACTTTTCTATACGAGTTGGCAAGGGAATTGGTCCACAAATTTGTGCCCCAGTGCGTTTTGCCGTGTTTACAATCTCGCGTGTCGACTGATCCAGCAATCTGTGGTCGAATGCTTTCAGACGAATTCTAATATTTTGACCTTCCATGATCAATATTCCCTATTATTCGACAATTTTGGAAACGACGCCGGCGCCGACCGTATGACCGCCTTCGCGAATCGCAAAGCGCAAGCCTTCATCCATCGCAATCGGAACAATCAACGTCACCGTAATCGTTACGTTATCTCCGGGCATCACCATCTCCGTGCCTTCCGGAAGTTCAATCGTTCCCGTAACGTCCGTCGTACGGAAATAAAACTGAGGACGATAGTTCGAGAAAAACGGCGTATGACGCCCCCCTTCTTCCTTCGTCAGAATATAGCATTCCGACTTGAACTTCGTGTGCGGCGTAATCGTCTTCGGCGCTGCCAATACCTGACCGCGTTCAACTTCTTCTCTCTTCGTCCCGCGCAACAATACACCGATGTTGTCTCCGGCTTCGCCTTGATCCAAAAGCTTGCGGAACATTTCAATACCCGTGCACGTCGTCGTCTGCGTCGGCTTGATACCTACAATTTCAATCGCGTCGCCTACCTTGATAACTCCGCGTTCTACACGTCCCGTAACAACCGTACCGCGACCCGAAATCGAAAATACGTCTTCAATCGGCATCAGGAACGGTTTGTCCTTCGGACGATCCGGCTGCGGTATGTAGTTGTCTACTGCATCCATCAACTTAACTATCGAATCTTCTCCGATCGTCTTGTCCCCGTTCTCCAATACCGCCAACGCCGATCCGCGAATAATGGGTATCTCGTCGCCGGGGAAGTTGTACGAAGACAAAAGTTCACGAACTTCCAATTCCACCAAGTCCAACAATTCAGGATCGTCTACCTGGTCTACCTTGTTCATGTATACAACAATCGCAGGAACGCCTACTTGACGAGCCAGCAATATGTGTTCACGCGTCTGAGGCATAGGACCGTCAGCCGCTGAAACAACCAAAATCGCTCCGTCCATCTGCGCCGCACCCGTGATCATGTTCTTTACATAGTCAGCGTGTCCCGGGCAGTCAACATGCGCATAGTGTCTCTTCGCCGTCTCATATTCTACGTGCGACGTGTTAATCGTAATACCGCGAGCCCGTTCCTCCGGTGCCTTGTCAATGTTCGCATAGTCTACAAACGATGCCCCGCCCTTCTCCGACAATACTTTCGTTATCGCCGCTGTCAACGTCGTCTTCCCATGGTCTACGTGACCAATCGTCCCTATGTTGCAGTGCGGTTTCGTCCTCGAAAATTTCTCTTTCGCCATTTTCTTTCAAACTCCAAATTCTAATTAACCGGCCATCTTGGACTTGATTTCGTCAGCAACGTTCGCAGGAACTTCCGCATAGTGCGAAAACTGCATCGTGTACTGAGCACGGCCCTGGCTCATGGAACGAAGCGTGTTCACATATCCAAACATGGAGGACAGAGGAACAGTCGCATCGATAACACGGGCATTCCCGCGTTGATCCATGCCGGAAACCTGACCGCGACGGCTGTTCAGATCGCCGATGATGTCACCCATATAGTCTTCCGGAGTAACAACTTCGACTTTCATAATCGGCTCCAACAGCTTGGGCTTTGCTTTTGCGATCCCTTCGCGGAAAGCCGCGCGAGCCGCAATTTCAAACGCCATAGAGCTGGAGTCGACGTCGTGATATGCACCGTCAAACAGGTTCGCCTTGAAGTCCGTGCACGGGAAGCCGGCAATTACGCCCGTTTCCAATGCCGCACGAAGACCCTTTTCAACGGCAGGAATGTATTCTTTGGGAACATTACCGCCGACAACGGTGTTCTCAAAGACGAAACCCGAACCGGGTTCCAAAGGTTCGAAACGAATCTTGACGCGGGCAAACTGACCCGAACCGCCGGATTGTTTCTTGTGCAAGTAATCAATTTCATAAGGCTGCGAAATCGTTTCACGATAAGCAACCTGCGGCTGACCGACGTTCGCATCGACTTTGAATTCGCGTTTCAGACGGTCAACAATGATTTCCAAATGCAATTCGCCCATGCCTTTGATGATCGTCTGACCGCTTTCCGTGTCGGATGTAACGCGGAAGGAAGGATCTTCCATCGCCAAACGGTTCAAAGCCAATCCCATCTTCTCAACGTCCGCTTTTGTCTTAGGCTCAACGGCAACTTCGATAACGGGTTCGGGGAATTCCATCTTTTCCAAAATAACGGGTTTGCCTTCGGCACACAGCGTCTCACCGGTCGTCGTTTCTTTTAAACCGACCAATGCAACAATGTCACCTGCATAAGCTTCTTTCAGCTCTTCGCGGTGGTTCGCATGCATCAACAGCATACGACCGATACGTTCCTTCTTGTCCTTGACCGAGTTCAAAACATAAGAACCGCTCGTCATAACACCCGAATAAATACGGGCAAACGTCAGCGAACCGACAAACGGATCGTTCATAATCTTGAACGCCAAAGCCGACAAAGGTTCGTCATCAGACGCTTTGCGGGTTACCGTGTTACCGTCCAAATCAACACCCTCTACAGGAGGAATGTCTACCGGAGACGGCAAATAATCAACAACGGCATCCAACATCGGCTGAACGCCCTTGTTCTTAAAGGCAGAACCGCAAAGAACAGGGACAAAATGCATGGCAATCGTTCCTTTACGCAAGCATTTCTGCAAGACTTCCAAAGAAATTTCCTTGCCTTCCAAGTAGTCTTCCATCGCCTGATCGTCTTCTTCAACGACGGTTTCAACCAACTTGGCATGCAATTCGGCAGCCTGTTCTTTCAAATCTGCCGGAATTTCGGCATCCACAAATTCCGCGCCCAACGTTTCGCTTTTCCAGATAACGGCTTTTTGGCGCAAAATATCGACAACGCCGACAAAATCCGCTTCCGCGCCGATCGGCAACGTCATTACGACGGGACGTGCGCCCAAACGATCGGAAATCATATCAACCGCGCGCATAAAGTTTGCGCCGATACGATCCATCTTGTTAACAAAGCAAATGCGGGGAACATGATACTTATCAGCCTGACGCCAAACCGTTTCGGATTGGGGTTCAACGCCCGCAACCCCGTCAAAAACGGCGACCGCACCGTCCAAAACGCGCAAAGAACGTTCAACTTCTACCGTAAAGTCAACGTGCCCCGGAGTGTCAATAATGTTCAGACGATGCCCTTTCCAGTACGCAGTCGTCGCGGCTGACGTAATCGTAATTCCGCGTTCCTGTTCCTGTACCATAAAATCCATGGTTGCGGCGCCGTCATGAACTTCACCCAGTTTATGAGACTTACCCGTATAGAACAAAATACGTTCTGTTGTTGTCGTTTTCCCGGCATCAATGTGTGCCATAATACCGATATTACGATATTTTTCAATGGGGGTTGAGCGAGCCATTATACGAAACCTTCTATAAAATCAAACCTGTTATTACCAACGATAATGCGAGAACGCCTTATTCGCTTCTGCCATACGATGCGTGTCTTCGCGTTTGCGAACGGCACCGCCGCGGTTGGCCAAAGCATCCAAAAATTCACCGGCCAAGCGTTCTTCCATCGTCTGTTCGGAACGCGAGCGGGCGCTGTTGATAATCCAACGGATTGCCAATGCCTGCTTTCTGTCCGGACGGACTTCAACGGGGACCTGATAGGTCGCACCGCCAACGCGGCGGGAACGTACTTCTACAGAAGGCTTTACATTTTCCAACGCTTCGTTAAAAGCCTTCAATGCGTCCTGCTTGGATTTTGCCGCAACACGTTCCAACGCACCGTAAACAATGCGTTCAGCCGTAGCTTTGGCTCCGTGCTGCATAATGCAGTTCATAAATTTTGCGACCACCAGATCGCCGTATTTGGCATCAGGTACAATCTCGCGTTTTTCTGCTGCATGACGACGTGACATATTCTTTTTCCTTCCTTATTTAGGACGCTTCGCGCCGTACAAAGAACGACGCTGACGACGTGCAGATACGCCCTGAGTATCCAGCGTACCGCGAATGATATGGTAACGAACGCCCGGCAAGTCCTTTACACGACCGCCGCGAATCAGAACAACTGAGTGTTCCTGCAGATTGTGACCTTCACCCGGGATGTAGCTCAATACTTCAGCACTGTTTGTCAAACGAACACGCGCTACCTTACGAAGTGCGGAGTTCGGCTTCTTCGGAGTCGTTGTATAAACGCGGGTGCAAACACCGCGCTTCTGCGGGCATGCCTGCAGAGCCGGAGCTTTATTACGTTTCACACGCGGTTGACGCGGACTGCGAATCAATTGGTTAATCGTGGGCATTAAAAATTTCCTTTTCCTTTAGCCTTCTTTCGAAGGGCCACTAACCATCACAATACTTACTCGATCCCCGCCCTGCGACGGGAAGCGCGAAAGCTATAACCTGTTAAACGGCGGATTCCCGCCGTTTTTCCCTTGCCTAAAGACGATTTGGACGATGTTTTATACCGTCATTTCCATACTTTAGGCAGTGCATATTCTCAAATAACCCGCTCCGAGTCAAGCGGAATAAACGTTTTCACCCCCTTTTAAATTTATTTTTTACCATAAAAAAGCAGCCTCTGTTCGCAGAGGCTGCTTCTCCTTACTTATACCTTTTATCAGCCTTCAGCCGTATGCTCTTCTATTTCCGGCAAATCCGCATCCGTATGAACGGCTTCTTTGTCGCGTTCCGCAGCCACGGCACGCAGGCGATTGATGACTGAACCCGTACCTGCCGGTATCAAGCGACCGACAATGACGTTTTCTTTCAAACCGACCAGATCGTCCGTACGACCGGAAACCGCGGCTTCCGTCAATACGCGTGTCGTTTCCTGGAAGGACGCCGCCGAAATAAACGAATTCGTTTGCAGGCTTGCTTTTGTGATGCCCAGCAAAACCGGCGTTGCTTCCGCAGGACGACCGCCCGCCGCAACAGCTTTGGCATTTTCCTTTTCCAGCGTCGGATGGTCAATCTGTTCACCCTGCAACAGCGTCGTGTCGCCGGGATCCGTCACTTCAAGCTTCTGCAACATCTGACGTGCGATAACTTCAATGTGTTTGTCATTGATCTTAACGCCCTGAAGACGATAAACGTCCTGAATTTCTTTCACCAGATAATGCGCCAGCTTTTCAACGCCCATAACGCGCAAAATATCGTGCGGTACGGGAGCGCCGTCAACAAGCATATCGCCTTTATTGACGTAGTCGCCTTCCTGAACCGTTATCAGCTTGCCCTTCGGCAACAAATATTCGCGTTCCTGACCTTCCGCATTGCGGACGATAATGCGACGTTTTGCCTTGTAGTCCTTTCCGAATTCAACAACACCGTCAATGTCCGAAATAATGGCATGGTCCTTGGGCTTGCGCGCTTCAAACAATTCGGCAACACGAGGCAGACCGCCCGTAATGTCTTTTGTTTTCGAGCTTTCGCGCGGGATACGCGCCAAAATGTCGCCTACGCGGACTTTCTGTCCCTGTTCTACGGACAATACCGCGTCAACAGGCAGGAAGAAGCGGGCTTCCATTCCGTTCGAAGCTCTCAATACTTCGCCGTTTTCGTCCGTCAAAGCAATATGAGGCTTGCGTTCCGCAACGCGCGAATGTTGTTTCCAGTCCATAACGACTTTGGATGTCAAACCCGTAGATTCGTCAACGACTTCACGCATCGTTTCACCGTCAACCAAATCTTCGTATTTCACGATACCTTCTTTGTCCGTAATGATCGGCAACGTATACGGATCCCATTCCGCTATGCGGGTACCGCGCGTGATTTGCTGACCTTCTTCGACCGTCAGACGGGAACCGTACGGAATGCGGTGACGTGCTTTTTCACGACCGTTCGCGTCAATCAAAGCAACATCGCAGTTACGCGTCAAAACAATCGCTTCGCCCAAAGAGTTCTTAACAGGCGTGTAGTTCTTGATTTCAACGCGCGCATCAAATGCCGCATCAATGCCGGACTGTTCCGCTCCGCGCTGAGCCGCACCGCCAATATGGAAGGTACGCATCGTCAGCTGAGTTCCCGGTTCGCCGATGGACTGAGCCGCAATGACGCCGACGGCTTCGCCGACGTTCACGGGCGTTCCGCGAGCCAAGTCACGACCGTAACATGCCGCACAAATGCCGCCTTTCGCTTCGCAGGTCAGCGGAGAACGAATCGTGACTTCGTCAACGCCTGCCGCTTCAATGCGTTCAACGTCAACCTCGTCGATCAGCTTGCCTTTGGGAACGATGATTTCGTTCGTTGAAGGATCAAGTACGTCTTCCAAAGCCGTGCGTCCCAAAACGCGTTCGCCGATCGTCGCGACAACGTTGCCGCCTTCGACAACGGCCGAAACCGTAATGCCGTGCGTCGTGCCGCAGTCATGTTCGGTAATGATCGCGTCCTGAGCAACGTCAACCAAGCGGCGGGTCAAATACCCCGAGTTCGCGGTCTTCAACGCCGTATCGGACAAACCTTTGCGCGCACCGTGCGAAGAGTTAAAGTATTCGGCCACGGTCAAACCTTCTTTAAAGTTTGAAATAATCGGCGTTTCGATAATTTCGCCCGAAGGTTTCGCCATCAAACCGCGCATACCTGCCAGCTGCTTCATTTGAGCCGCAGAACCGCGCGCGCCGGAATGAGCCATCATGTAAACCGAGTTCAACGGTTTCGTCGGGTCGTCTTTTGAAATTTCTTTCATCATTTCTTCGGCGACGCGATCCGTACAGGCAGACCAGGCGTCAATGACCTTGTTGTACTTTTCGCCCTGAGTAATCAAGCCGTCCTGATACTGCTGTTCGAATTCCTTAACCTGCTTTTCGGTTTCCTTAATCAGTTTGGTTTTGGTCTTGGGAACGATCATGTCGTCTTTACCGAACGAAATACCCGAAATCGCCGCGTACTTATACCCCATATTCTTAATTTTATCGGCAAAAATACACGTCGCCTTCTGACCGCAGTAACGATAAACCTGATCGATAATGTCGGTGATTTCCTTCTTGCGCAACAGCTTGTTAAACAGCGTAAACGGTATCTTCGGATGCTTCGGCACAATCTGAGACAACAAAACGCGTCCCGGCGTCGTGTCAAAGATCTTCTTTACGGGAACGCCGTCATCGCCCATGACTTCCAAACGGCATTTAATCTTGGACTGGTAATTGACCAGATGTTCGAACAAAGCCATTTCGACTTCTTCAACGCCCGAGAAAACCATCCCTTCGCCGGGCTGGCCGTCTCTCGCCAAAGTCAGGTAATAAATCCCCAAAATCATGTCTTGGGTCGGAACGATAATCGGCTTACCGTTCGCCGGAGACAAGATGTTGTTCGTGGACATCATCAAAACGCGCGCTTCCAGCTGAGCTTCCAAAGACAGCGGAACGTGAACCGCCATTTGGTCACCGTCAAAGTCGGCGTTAAATGCCGTACATACCAAAGGATGCAACTGAATAGCCTTACCTTCGATCAGAACGGGTTCAAAAGCCTGAATACCCAGTCTGTGCAACGTCGGCGCGCGGTTCAGCAAAACGGGATGTTCGCGAATGACTTCTTCCAGAATGTCCCAAACTTCGGGGCGTTCTTTTTCGACCATGCGCTTTGCCGCCTTGATGGTCGTCGCCATTCCGTACAATTCCAATTTTGAATAAACGAACGGTTTAAACAATTCCAAAGCCATCTTTTTCGGCAGACCGCACTGTTGCAATTTCAGTTCGGGGCCGACAACGATAACGGAACGACCGGAATAGTCAACGCGTTTACCCAACAGGTTTTGACGGAAACGACCCTGTTTGCCTTTGAGCATATCCGCCAAAGATTTCAGCGGACGTTTGTTGGCGCCCGTAATGGCGCGACCGCGACGGCCGTTATCAAACAAAGCATCGACGGATTCTTGCAACATACGCTTTTCGTTGCGGATGATGATTTCCGGAGCCCGCAATTCCATCAAACGTTTCAAACGGTTGTTACGGTTGATGACGCGGCGGTACAGATCGTTCAAATCCGACGTCGCAAAGCGGCCGCCGTCCAACGGAACCAACGGGCGCAATTCGGGCGGAATGACGGGAATGACATCCAAAATCATCCATTCGGGTTTTGAACCGGATTCCAAGAACGCTTCCACCAGCTTCAAACGCTTTACCAGCTTTTTGCGGCGGGCTTCCGAAGACGTCGAACGCAATTCGGCGCGAATCGTTTCGGCTTCCTGTTCCAAATCGATCGCGGACAGAATTTCTTTTAACGCTTCGGCACCGATACCGGCACGGAAGGAATCTTCCCCGTATTCTTCAACGGCGCGCTGATACTGTTCTTCGGTCAACAGTTCGTTGACTTTCAAAGGCGTCAGACCCGGTTCGATAACAATGTATTTTTCAAAATACAAAACGGCTTCCAAGTCTTTGAGCATCATATCGACCAACAGACCGATACGGGACGGCAAAGACTTTAAGAACCAAATATGCGCAACGGGAGCCGCCAATTCAATGTGTCCCATGCGTTCGCGGCGCACCTTGGACAACGTTACTTCAACACCGCACTTTTCACAGACAACGCCGCGGTATTTCATGCGCTTGTACTTGCCGCACAAGCATTCATAGTCCTTTACCGGACCGAAAATGCGCGCACAAAACAAACCGTCGCGTTCGGGCTTGAACGTACGATAGTTAATCGTTTCAGGCTTCTTTACTTCGCCGTACGACCACGAACGAATGCGTTCGGGAGAAGCCAGCGATATCTGAATCTGGTCAAAGGACTGTGTTCCCGTGACCGGACCAAAAACTTTCATAAGCTCGTTCATACTATCCTCTTTTCCGTTAAAGAGCGTTTCTTAGAATTCACGTTGGTTCAATTCGACGTTCAGGCACAAAGAACGCATTTCTTTGACCAAAACGTTGAACGATTCCGGAATACCGGCTTCAAACTTGTCGTCGCCTTTGACAATCGATTCGTAGACTTTTGTACGACCCGAAACGTCGTCGGACTTGACCGTCAGGATTTCTTGCAGCGTGTACGCCGATCCGTAAGCTTCCAAAGCCCAGACTTCCATTTCGCCGAAGCGTTGACCGCCGAACTGCGCCTTACCGCCCAAAGGCTGCTGGGTTACCAGACTGTAAGGTCCGATCGAACGGGCGTGAATCTTTTCGTCAACCAAGTGGTGCAGCTTCAACATGTAGGTAACGCCGACCGTTACGGGACGTTCAAACGGTTCGCCCGTCCGACCGTCATACAGCGTTACTTGTCCGGAAACGGGCAAGCCTGCCTTTTCCAGCATCATGTTGATGTCCGATTCGCGGGCTCCGTCAAATACCGGCGTCGCAATCGACATCCCTTTCTTCATGTTGTCGGCAACTTCCATAATTTCGTCGTCAGACAGCTTCGAAAGGTTGTCCTTGTATTCTTTTTTGCCGTAGACGTCTTCCAGTTTGGCACGCAAATCGTCAACCGTCGCTTTGTGTTCGACGACCTGTTCATACAAATCGTGAACCTGACGACCCAATTCACGGCATGCCCAACCCAAGTGGCATTCCAAAATTTGCCCGACGTTCATACGGGAAGGCACGCCCAACGGATTCAATACCAAGTCAACGGGAGTCCCGTCAGCCGTGTGCGGCATGTCTTCAATCGGCAATACGCGGGAAACGACACCTTTGTTTCCGTGACGGCCTGCCATCTTGTCACCGGGTTGAAGCTTACGCTTAACGGCGATAAAGACTTTGACCATCTTCAAAACGCCCGGAGGCATTTCGTCGCCGCGTTGCAGCTTTTCAACCTTGTTTTCAAAGCGTTCCTGCAACTTTTCGATGCCGGCGTCAAAGACTTTGGACATCTGTTCGATATCCTTCATCACGGCGTCGTCTTCAACCGCAATCTTGCGCCACTGGCTGGCAGGAATGTCGTTCAAGATTTCTTCGCTCAAAACGGTACCGGCTTCAACGCGCTTAACGCCGCCCGTTGCCGTTTGCCCCAACAATGCCGCTTTCAAACGGTCATAGTAGTTGCCTTCCAAAATCTTGCGTTCGTCATCGCGATCCTTTGCCAATGCTTCGATTTCGGACTGTTCAATCGCCATCGCGCGTTCGTCTTTGTCAACGCCGCGGCGCGAAAATACGCGTACTTCAACGACCGTTCCCGAAATGCCGGGGGGAACACGCAAAGACGTATCACGAACATCAGCCGCCTTTTCGCCAAAGATGGCTCTCAACAGCTTTTCTTCCGGCGTCATCGGCGATTCGCCCTTCGGCGTTACTTTGCCGACCAGAATGTCGCCCGCCTTGACTTCCGCACCGATGTAAACGACACCGGCTTCGTCCAGCTGTTTCAAGGCTTCTTCACCGACGTTCGGAATGTCACGAGTGATTTCTTCCTGCCCCAGCTTCGTATCGCGCGCCATAACTTCAAATTCGTCAATGTGAATCGACGTAAAGACGTCATCGCGGGCTATGCGTTCGGAAATCAAAATAGCATCTTCGTAGTTGTAACCGTTCCAAGGCATATAAGCGACCAAAACGTTCTTGCCCAATGCCAATTCGCCCAGTTCCGTCGAAGCACCGTCCGCAATAATGTCGCCTTTGGCAACGATATCGCCGACTTTGACCAGCGGATGTTGCGTAATGCAGGTCGACTGGTTCGAACGTTGGAATTTGTGCATCTTGTAGATGTCAACGCCCGAAGTCGATGCCGAAACGTTATCCGTCGCACGCACAACAATGCGCATACCGTCAACGGATTGAACGACACCGCCGCGTTTCGCAATAATCGAAGCGCCGGAATCGCGGGCAACCGCTTCTTCCATTCCCGTGCCGACCAGCGGAGCGTCCGACTGTAACAGAGGAACGGCTTGACGCTGCATGTTCGATCCCATCAAAGCACGGTTCGCGTCATCGTTTTCCAAGAACGGAATCAACGCCGCCGCAACGGAAACCAACTGTTTCGGCGAAACGTCAATCAACGTGATTTCGTCGGGATGAACCAAAACGAATTCGCCGTTTTTGCGGCAGCTGACCAAATCTTCCGTAAAATGATTCTTTGAATCCAACGGAGCGTTTGCCTGCGCAATAACGTACTTGTTTTCTTCCATCGCGGACAAATAAACGACATCGTTCGTTACTTTGCCGTCGACAACCTTGCGGTACGGGCTTTCGATAAAGCCGTACTGGTTGACGCGGGCATACGTCGCCAACGAGTTAATCAAACCGATGTTCGGACCTTCCGGCGTTTCAATCGGGCAAATACGACCGTAATGCGTCGGATGAACGTCGCGGACTTCGAATCCTGCGCGGTCGCGAGTCAGACCGCCGGGGCCCAAAGCCGACAAACGGCGTTTGTGCGTAACTTCCGCCAACGGGTTGTTCTGATCCATGAATTGAGAAAGCTGTGAAGAGCCGAAGAATTCACGAATCGCCGCAGCAGCAGGCTTCGCATTGATCAAATCGTGCGGCATGACCGTGTCGATATCGACCGAGCTCATCCGTTCGCGAATAGCTCTTTCCATGCGCAACAAACCGATTCTGTACTGATTTTCCATCAATTCGCCGACGGAACGGACACGACGGTTGCCCAAGTTGTCGATATCGTCGATTTCGCCGCGACCGTCTTTCAGTTCAACCAAAACGCGGACGATTTCCAAAATGTCTTCCTTGCGCAAAACGCGAACCGTATCGGGAACTTCGTTTTTGTCAAAATCCAAACGGGAATTCATCTTGACGCGACCTACAGCCGACAAATCATAGTGTTCCAGGTCAAAGAACAAACCGCGGAACAACGCATCCGCCGATTCGACTGTCGGGGGTTCGCCCGGACGCATGACTTTGTAAATATCAATCAAAGCATCTTCCCGGCAGGTGTTCTTGTCCGCAGCCATCGTATTGCGGATGTAGGGACCGATATTGACGTGATCAATGTGCAACAAAGCGATTTCGTCAATCTTGTGTTTCTTCAGCGTCTTTAACGCTTCTTCGGAAACTTCCTGTCCCGCTTCGACCAGAATTTCACCCGTCTTGACGTTGATCATGTCTTCCGCAAAGTAGCGGCCGATCAATTCTTCTTCGGAAACGCGGATTTCTTCAACGCCCGCTTTCTTCAGTTCCGCAATCTTGCGCGCCGTAATTTTCTGTCCCGCTTCGACCAAAACTTCGCCCGTCTTGGCGTCAACCAAGTCGTAGTGAAGCTTTAATCCTTTCAGACGTTCGGGTTCAAAAGCCGTCTTCCACCCTTTCTTGTCCGACGTAAAGATAACTTTCTTATAGAAATAGGACAGGATTTCTTCCTGAGACATTCCGCGGACTTCCGCTAAATCGACCGTACGTCCTTCGGCTTCGCGTTCTTTGCGAAGAGCGACCGTTTCAGCACTGTCCAAAGCATATAACAATGTTGTCACGGGCAGTTTGCGACGGCGGTCAATACGAACATAGACCAAGTCCTTCGCATCAAATTCGAAATCCAACCAAGAACCGCGATACGGAATGACGCGGGCGGCAAACAAATATTTGCCCGAAGAATGCGTCTTGCCTTTATCATGGTCAAAAAACACGCCGGGAGAACGGTGCATCTGCGATACGATAACGCGTTCCGTTCCGTTCACGACGAATGTTCCCGTTTCCGTCATCAAAGGCATGTCGCCCATATAAACGTCTTGTTCCTTAATGTCGCGAATAGAACGGGCTCCCGTATCTTCGTCAATGTCCCAAACGACCAAACGCAACGTAACGCGCAACGGCGCGGAATACGTCATGCCGCGCTGGATGCATTCGTCTACGTCATATTTGGGTTCGTCCAATTCGTACTTTACGAATTCAAGCTCGCCGCGTCCGGAAAAGTCCTTAATCGGAAAAACCGACTTTAAAACTTCCTGCAAACCCGTTTCGGTCCGTTTCGAAGCCGGAACGCCAAGCTGGAGAAATTGGCTGTAGGAGCTCTTTTGCACTTCAATCAGGTTGGGCATCGGCGCTACCGTAGGAATTCGCCCGAAACTTTTACGTACACGTTTCCGTCCTGTAAAGGATTTGACCATTATCGCTCCCCATTCTTATAAAAAAGTCATCTGTACATGTTGACCGGATTTATTTTCGGGCGCCCCGATCCCGGCGCCGCTCGGAATAAAACGACTTCAAGGACCGGACATAAAAAGGTCTTTTCCAACCTTTTTCGCCCGGTCCCTAAAACCGTAAAGGAAAAAGCGAATTACTTCACTTCAACCTTAGCGCCGGCACCTTCCAGCTGTTTCTTAATCTTATCGGCATCTTCCTTGGATACGCCTTCTTTAACAGGCTTCGGAGCCGATTCAACCAAGTCTTTGGCTTCTTTCAAGCCCAAGCCGGTAATAGCGCGAACTTCTTTAATGACGTTGATCTTGTTTGCGCCGGCTTCAGCCAGAACAATGGTAAATTCCGTCTTTTCTTCGGCAGGAGCGGCACCGGCAGCACCGGCAGCGGCAACAGCTACGGGAGCAGCCGCAGAAACGCCCCACTTTTCTTCCAGCATTTTCGACAGTTCAGCAGCTTCCAAAACTGTCAGAGCAGACAATTCATCAACGATTTTGGCGAGATCAGCCATTTTTTTAACTCCGTTTAACAACATTTAATAAAGTTATGCGTCTTATGACGCGAAAAATTTGGAACCTTGCGATTCCGTGACAGCAAACTTTTACGCCGCCTGTTCTTCCTTGTCGGCATACGCCTTCAGAACACGCGCAATCTGTGCCGCAGGCGCCTGAATCAAGCCGACCAGTTTGCCGCGCAGTTCATCCATCGTCGGCAATTCGCCCAAAGCCTTGATTTCGGCTACGGACAACGCTTTGCCGTTCATGATGCCGCCGCAAATGATCAACTTTTCATTCTTCTTGGCAAATTCGACAACAGCCTTGGCCGCCGCAACAGGATCTACGGAATACGAAATCGCCGTAGGACCTTTCATCAGGTCGGCCAATCCTTCATACTGTGTTCCAGCAAGAGCAAGACGAGTAATACGGTTCTTTGTCACGCGAAACTTTGCATCCGCTTTGCGAACACCGTCACGCAACGCAGACATCTCGGCAACCGTCAACCCCGAATAGTGGGTCACGACAACCAATGATGCGTTGCTGAAGTCTTCGTTCATCTGCGAACGCAATTCAGCTTTTTGTTCACGTTTCACTTTTGTATCCTCTTCATTCCTCCGCCCTTTCGTGAAAAAGAGCGGATACTCAAAATTTTCGACCCCATGTCGAAAACTTTCCCTGTCCAAAAGCTCAAGCCATAAACCATTCCAACGGAGCAGCTAAAAAACTTGTTCTTCTGTCTATGCAGGCGGTCTGACCTTTACGAACCCTCGCGGGTACACCTGCAGTCTTGGACAGGACGGGGGAAATCGGCAAGCCTCATTCCCCCCTTGTGTCCCGATCCGGTCGCCCGGATCCGGCTTTTTATCAGTTCCCCGATGCCGCAGCGGCAACACTGGGAACGGAAACCTTTACACCGACGCCCTGAGTCGTGCTCAGACCGACGCGTTTCAGGTATGTACCTTTAACACTCGCCGGCTTGGCTTTCAAGATGGCTTGTGCAAAAGCAACAATATTTTCTTTAATCTGCTTTTCATCAAAGCTGATTTTGCCGATACCGGCGTGAATCTGTCCGGCGCTTTCAACGCGGAATTCAACCTGACCGGCTTTGACAGCCTTAACGGCGCCCGCAACGTCGTTCGTTACGGTACCCAGTTTCGGGTTCGGCATCAATCCGCGAGGACCCAACACCTTACCCAAACGGCCGACAACACCCATCATGTCAGGCGTCGCAATGCAACGGTCGAATTCGATTTTTCCCGACAATACGGTTTCCATCAAATCTTCCGCTCCGTAGACGTCGGCGCCGGCCTTGACGGCTTCTTCCAACTTCGGACCTTTGGCAAAAACAGCTACGCGAACCGTCTTGCCCGTGCCGTTCGGCAACGCGACAACGCCGCGAATCATCTGATCAGCCTGGCGGGGATCCACGTTCAGACCCATGACGATTTCTACCGTTTCGTCAAACTTGGCCTTCGGCGCATTCTTCAAAACGGAAATCGCTTCGTCCAGTTCATAAGCTTTAACGGTGTCGACGGTTTTATACGCACCCGTCAAACGTTTTCCTTTATTCGCCATGTTCGCTTACTCCACAACTTCAATGCCCATGGAACGAGCCTGTCCGCTGACCATCGCCATGGCGGATTCTACCGTCGAGCAGTTCAAATCAGGCATCTTCTTTTCGGCAATTTCCTTAACCTGTGCTTTCGTAAGCTTCCCGACTTTGGTACGGCCGGGTTCTTTCGAACCTTTCGCTACGCCGGCTGCTTTCGTAATGAAATAGCTGACGGGCGGCATTTTCGTGATAAACGAAAACGTACGATCCGCATACGCCGTGATAACTACGGGAATGGGCATCCCCGGTTCCAGCTTTTGCGTCGCTGCGTTAAACGCTTTGCAAAATTCCATGATGTTCAGCCCGCGCTGACCCAAAGCAGGGCCGACGGGAGGAGACGGGTTTGCCTTTCCGGCCGGGATCTGCAATTTGATAAACCCGACAATCTTCTTTGCCATTGTTCTACCTCAAAATTAAATTTTCGATTCGTTTGCCTTTCGGCTTTCAAGGTTCGTGGTCCGGCGATGGCTCGCCCGCCACGTAAAAGCGTCCTTCGGCGAATCGATTTCCAAAAGACGCTTAAAACTCTTTTTCTCAGACTTTCTCGACTTGGGAATATTCCAGTTCGACGGGCGTCGGACGACCGAAAATGGAAACGGAAACTTTCAAACGTTCCTTTTCCGCATCGACTTCTTCGACAAAGCCCGTAAATGCCGCAAAAGGACCGTCGGAAACGCGAACCTGTTCGCCAACCTCGTAGGTCACAGAGCTCTTGGGACGTTCCACGCCTTCATCCACCTGATGCATAATACGTTGAGCTTCGGCTTCCGAAATCGGAGTCGGGCGACCGCGACTGCCCAAAAAGCCCGTTACTTTCGGCGTGCTTTTAACCAAATGCCACGTTTCATCCGTCATATCCATCTTGACCAAAACATAGCCGGGGAAAAACTTGCGCTCCGAATTAACTTTGGAGCCGCGACGAACCTCCACAACCGATTCGACCGGAACCAACACCTGTTCAAAAGATGCCGACATACCCTTGCGTTCCGCATTTTCGCGAATCGCTTCGGCTACTTTCTTTTCTGAACCCGAATAAACGTGCAATACATACCAACGGGCGGCCATTTCGCCTTAACCTCCCAATCCCAATATCAGTTTCATGGCATACGCCAGAACCTGATCAACTACAAAAAAGTACACGGCAGCACACACCGTAAATAAAATAACCATCAACGTCGACATCGATGCTTCACGACGAGTCGGCCAGACAACCTTGCCGATTTCCTGACGTACCTGACGCATAAACAATACGGGATTGAGCTTTGCCATAAATTCTTTCCTAATTTCTGTCGCGATCTTGGCAGGGGCGACAGGGATCGAACCCGTAACCCCCGGTTTTGGAGACCGGTGCTCTACCAGTTGAGCTACACCCCTGCAAACCGCATAAAAATTCCTTCCGACTCCGTACAGAACGAAAGGGATGGGTAAAACTACCCATCCCTTCGCAAAAAATCAAGTACTAATTTGATTTTTTTATTATTCGACAATTTTGGAAACGACGCCGGCGCCGACCGTATGACCGCCTTCGC
>ERZ779737.276-NODE-276-length-51118-cov-2.644733_pt1 | contig 51118 bp, 41 predicted proteins | sample MGYA00511889_ERZ779737 | MGnify/ENA primary metagenome ERZ779737 (study PRJEB29588, sample SAMEA2163575) | human gut metagenome | biome: human gut; feature: human-associated habitat; material: faeces | place: Denmark | collected 2008/2010 ... | reverse complement strand
CTGTTGAACAGTGGGTTCTCGGAAGAGATCATCGATTGTGACCGGAGCCGCCTAACGTGACAATCGCTACTTTGTCCTGGCTTTTGGGATTCGCACGGACGACGATGTTCTCACCGCCCAGTTTAACCTGGTTAGGATATGCCAATACGTAACCCTCTAATAATTCTTGTGTGATGTTTTGAGGATCATTGATGAATTTCGTCTTAATCTCTGACATAATAGTTCTTATTTTTAAGGTGATTATTTTATTTCCATTAATTCGATCGCGATGCCCTCTTCCTCAATGAAGGCGATGGTTAAATGCTCGTCGCAGACGGCCGGGCCAAAGATAACTTTTTGGCCTTCGATAGCGTTCGCCAAAGAGGGAACCTGATAAGCGATGTGCGCCGTTGTCAGGACCTTTTCGGGCAGTGGGCTATCGCCAGACTCATGGTAGATAAACTCGATCTTGTTTTCGCTCTTGCTGAAGTCTGTGAGCCAAACATTCAGCCCTTCATTATAAGTCGCTCCTTCCGGTTTATAGTTGACCGGAATACCAAAATGATTTAACGTTCTCATCGTATTAGTTTTTGTTTGTAAATGAATTGTTGGAATGATGAATGGTGCCCAAGAGAGATAAGCCTCTCATGGACACCGTTTAGGCTAATCTTCAATAATGACACGGAAACCGACGTTGAAGACCGGTTGCCATGGATAGTACGCTTTGCGGCTATGGGCCGTCGAATATTTAGGCCTTTCGATAAAAGAGCCACCTCTGACAACCTTATATTGTGAGGTCTCTTTTGTCTTCTCCTTATAAGGATAAGGCAGATAATCCGATCTTGTCCATTCGGCGACGTTACCATGCATGTTGTATAACCCGAACGGGTTAGCCTCATATTTCTTGCCTGCGATCTGGATCAGGCTGCTGTCATTGACGCTTACCTCTTTGGGCAAGAAGGTGTAGTATTTATACCAACTGGATGTCTTGGGCATCGGTTGAGGATCAATACCACTGACGGCAAACAGATTGGTTGTCTCGTCTGCTAGGTTCTCTTTCTTGCCGAAATCAGCGTTCATGTCTCCATACCAGAAGTCCTTCTCGCTACCCGCACGGCAAGCCCATTCCCATTGGGCCTCCGTAGGCAAGGTAATCTTTAAACCGGTCTTCTCGCTCAACTTCTGGCAGAAGGCCATAGCATTGTTGTAGCTGACCCGGATGACCGGTTGTTGAGGATCGTTGGCGACATAACCAGGAACAACATGGTCTTTCCATTGCTGATCCATATGGCGACTGTCGTGTTCGGGGAAGAAGACGTTATACTGTTGGTTCGTCACCTCCAGCTCTCCCATCCAGAACGACTTGTTGATCTTTACCTTGGCGGTTGGGTAGGCATCTGGTTCACCCCGATAACTTCCCATAACGAATTGGCCGGCCGGGATGCGTACGAATGCCATCTTAATGCCCGGAGCCAGCTCGATCTCCATGCGGGTCTGTTTCTCGTCGGCAAGCATTTCCTTGATCTGCTCCGTATTGAATGGCCAGCCTTTGGCCTTGAGATTTTTCTCCTTGACAGGCTCTTCCTTTTCTGGCATGACCGGCGTGATCGGTCCTTTGCCTTTCAGGTAGTCCGCATAATCAGCCAACTCTTTCTTCCAGTCAACGCCTGCGCCATTACCATATTTATTGGTCAATTCGATGCGTCGCTCAACCTGGTCGTAACCTTTATAAGGAATAGAGGTGATCTTGTTCGCGTTGAAATAACCTTTGTCTGGAGCATTGTAATCGATCCAGTTATATAAGGTATGCCATTCCTCTTCGGTCAGCTGTACGTTATGATGCCCTTTCTTCAGGAGGCGAACCAGTTCGCTGGTATTCTGATAGTACTCATATGGAAATAAAACCAGCATGTCGCCTTCGCCACCCTGGCGATGGACATACGGATGCAGGTTCAAGTACGAGGGACCATAGCCTTTCTCATCTTTTTCACCAGCCCTGAGGTCGAACGCACGACCTTGTCCGTTATGGCAGGCGATACAAGCCCGATCCAGGATCGGTTGGATCTCCAGGTCGAATGTGAAAGAGCGTGTGCCTCCTTCCGGTGCCTTTAGTTTCAAGGCCGGTTTTTGTGAGGCCATAACCCGTTTAGGCATAGCGATTTCATTTTGATCCTCATGACAGCCGATGCAGGAGACAACCTCTCCGGGCTGTCCGGTGAGCCAGCTTCGCATCCATTGGATCGCCGCTCCATGCTCATCAAGCGGTTGGATAGAGATAGGCGTATTAGCGGGGATCTTGAAGATCGCCGATCCATCTTCCTCAACCGGAACAGTTCCAAGTAATCGTTTGATATCCCAACCACTTTGGATTCCGTGCCAGTTGTGGTCTGAGAGCGTTTTCACATAGGCATATTCATAAGCGTGGATACGCAAGGACTTAACGGTACCTCTTGGTACGCCTTGTAAACCTTCACCTGTGTAAATATCCTGGATAAATACGGTCGCTTCCTTATCATTGAGCTTTACACGATCAGGAATAGCGGGTGGTGTTTGTCTTTTTTTCACCAAGGCTGGACTGATAAATCCTTCACCTTCCGCTTCCATCAAACAGGTGATATTATCGTAAATATCCACGAGATAGATACCCCATAACGCATGTGGATCCAATTTGGCGGCAACGAGGAAATATTTATCACTCAATGGTGTCGGCTTGATAAATTGTGGCCATACGCCATCCACCAATTGGTCTTTGATCTCTTCCACTACGGGACGATTCCGGTGCGGAATTTCTTGCATGACGCCATCCGTTCCTTTTCTGGCCTTATTGGGGTCAAAAAGTAACAGTCGTCCGGAGCGAGCGATTCCGTGATGACCGGAGATGATACCGACGAAAGCGGATGAATAGCCCGGTAAGGGCTGGATGTCAAACGTGCTGTTTGGAAACATTGATCCGCTGCCGTATAATGCCTTTTGTTCCGTGCCATCGGGATTCATGTGCATGACAATACGAGAGTAATAGTGTGTCAGATCGGTATATTCCCAACGGGTGTACATGACACGACCATTATTCATGACAACAGGATTCCAATTGGCGTCCTGATCGAATGTCAGTCGTCTATATGATTTATCTTTGGGATTATACAGGACCATGTTGCCGACAGGATCGTCGCCATTCACGCAAGGAACACCTTGATAACCGATATTCGCGTTGACGATGATTCGGCCATCAGGCAAATAGGTACCGTCATAGAATTCCAGGTCGGGCTCAGGAATTGCCATTAGTGGATGGAATCCCGATCCGTCTAGCTTGACCTCATGTACGTTCCAGCGTTTGTCGTCAACGGTTTGGGTAAACATGACCCGATCAGCGTCCCAGTGAAGACGCAGATCCGCGATAGGAGAACCGTTTTGTGGTTTATAGATCGTACGGGTCTGAACGTCGCCTCTCAGGTTTGATAGCTCGATAATCTCGGCGTCAAAACCTTCCCGGCGTGCGGATTCCTGGTTACTCCAGTTGTTAGACTGGGTTCCCAAATCAGGAGCCATTGCCTTACGGGCCGTTCCTCCGATCTTGAATCGGGCTGCCACGATTTTATCCGCATCCAGCAACGGGTTACCAAGAAGAATCGCTTTCTTGTTCGCTAATGCTTTGTGGGCATTAGCTATAGCGCTCTTATCTCCTTTGTAGATGTCGTCGAACCCTTGTCCTGTCAGTTGGATCAGCTCCTTATAGAGAGGCTCATATTTAGCGACATCATATCCCTTTTGCTTTTTCATATCTTCAAAAGCGAGCGAGATCGCTTTCATGTCTAACCAGGTGAGCTCCGTTTGCAGCTGATAGATTTCTTGCAGTTCCTCGAATAGTTTCAAGTATTTGGCGATTCTCAGGTTTAAATCTTTTTCCTCTCCAATTTTTTGTGCTTGCTCATTATAATAACTGTTCTCATCCAATTTATCGACCATGGCATCGACCGCCTTTTTCTCGACTTCAGTACCTGGGGCGATTAACCAGTTGTCCAATCCATCGACTAATGTACTGAATAACCCGATTTGATCGGGATATTGAGCGGTTAATTTGTCGGCTGTTGTTTTAGGAAAGACATTCAATGCCTGGAAATAAACGCTTCCTCTTCCAGAGTCTTCTATACCCACTTCAGCTTCAAAGCGAACATATTTGTTATTGACCGCATAGACCAGTGTCCCGTTGGCGTGACAAAATACGCCATGTTCGTATTTTTTGCCAGCGATGAGGATCTCTTTATCGGAGGCATTCTTATTCATTTTAGGTTGGGTCTAGCCGGCGACGCCATATTCAAAAGGGACTTCGTCTAGCCATACAGAACTGCCGTCGGCGGCGATTAAGCGAGCATTGGCCCAGACCGCATGATCGGAATCAGAGCCATCAGGTCCTCCGGACGTGAGAAGCACCAGCTTCTCAACGCCCTTCAGATCTACGGAAAATGGCTCTGCCTTCATTTTGTATTTCATCCATGCCGAGGAGACCGGCATATTGGACGCTTTCATCTTTTCACGCAATTCGGTCTTTGCCTTGATGGAGGCGTCAATCCAGTTGGTTGGCGCTTTCTCCTTCGAGGTGACACCCCACATGAAGGAACAGGTGAGGAGACCAATTGCTATAAGTCTAATAGCTCTTTTCATAGACCTAGAATTTAAGATTAATAAGGGAAGATGTTACAAGGCGGCGGACTTGTTCGTGAATCGCAAGCCATCGTTGTCGTGGTAGCAAGCCCATTCATCGACAATAGCGCCTTCAGGACCGGCCATCATGAAATGGAATGTTTCCAGTTCTTTCAGGCGGAGAACGTCGCCGACTTTCTGTACGACAAAGTTCTTGCTCTTGATCGGGCCGTGAGTCGCCGGAATTTCAGGAGCATTTGGGGTTGCGTCGCCTACTTCAGAGAAATTATAGACCCAACCTTTTTCTACCATCCAAGACTCATGTTTTGCGGGATAGCTTGTCTTGACATGCGCATGTTCCGGGATCATTTGGCCAGGCAACAGATAGATCGCATGAGCGAAGTAACCATATTTGGGGTCGTTGATCCAAAAGATGCCGCCCATGCCGACATGCTCAAAATCACCTAACCCAAAGTCTGTAACCCACATTTCTTTTGCCATCAGGTCGGTGAAAGGCACGTCATAGAACTTGAACATATCTTGCATGGCTTCCATTGCCACCTCTTGTTGAAACTTGCCGTCTTTGTAAAAATCGGCATTCGTGTACTTTTTTGAATAAGTCATAACGGTATTGTTTTTAGAGTTTGTATTGTTTTCAGTTGTGACTGAAGTGTTATTTTCCATATTCCCTTGTGCGGAAGGATTTGAGCAAGCGACGAGCGCTCCTAAGCATGTTGCGGCCAGAGTAGATTTAAATGCAATGTCTTTTTTCATTTTTAATAGCTTATGATATTATATTGATTTGATAGCGATACCCTCGATCTCGATGAGTAATTCATTCCGGCAGACATCAGTACACATATATGAGATCGGAATATTTAATTGATAATTGTCTAACAGATGTTTTGCCTCCTCATAGAATGAAGCTTCCTTGAGATAAACCCGCAAGACTTTTATGGTTCCATCGGAGATAAGCTCCGCAATGTTTTCCATCGTAATGCGTAATTGTTGCTCCAGGCCGACATTTGCCAGGGAAGCTTCTCCACGAATAGCGGCCGTACCAGATATATAGGTGACCTCGCCATCCGAGGTTATGAGTCTTTTCGCACGCTCGAATTTGGGGGTGGTTTTCCGTTTTCCCGCCTGCTCTAAAACCTTTTCGGAATAGGCGTGTGCGGCGACTTGTAATTTATTGTCGATAGGTAAGGCACGAGCGGTATTATTTTTGAATACGATCGCGTCAAGATCTATGACCAAGCCTCCTAAGTCAGCGCCAATACCGGTTGCTGCCGGATAACCATTATCCCAGCGTGTCGTGGAATAGAATTCGCTTCTGGCATTGTTGAACATCTGATACCTTTGGTCTGGGCCATCGAAGTCAGTGATACGTTCAATGTAATTCCATTGTCGGATGATACTATTGATAGGGAAACCCTCTTTCCGCATCAAACCTCCAATTTTGCGGAAAGCACCTACTGCTTGCGAATGAATATTGAAAAGCAGGATCTCTTCCTGAAAGCCTCCCGCAAATAACATCCTGAAATCAGGCGTATCCAAAAGAGCGTAAGGAGTCCCTTCATGATGGTTGAATGTAACATGCTCATTTGGCCCAGGGCTATAACTCTGTATCTCCAAGATCAAGCCTGCGCCTAAAGGCGGTTGTGCGACATAACTTAATGCGGGTTCCTTGTCTCCATAAAGACGACGGATCTTTTCTCTTAACAAGACTCGACGTTCCAAATATTGTTCATTGGAAGCAGGCATACCGAAAAATACCAAGCGTAATATGACCTCATTCTTGGGAAGATGTGAGAGCAATTCATTGACCATCTCCGAGAAATCCGCTTTTGGGGCCTGATAGATTCGATAATGTATATTTTTGCTGTATCCCATGGCTTCTCTTTTTATAATGAGTTCACATATTCAACAAGGGCCTCAATATCTTTAGACGATACTTTTTTCTCTATACCATGCTTGTAGATGGTGAAAACCTCTTCCATGGTAGCGGCGGCACCATTGAACAAATAAGGGGCTGTGCGCCAAACTTCCCGAAGAGTTGGTGTGTCCCAACCTTGCTCAAATTCAACATTCTCTCCAATCACGTGCATTTTCATGTCCGTGAAATAAGGACCACTATGACATTCTCCACATTTCAGTTTCTCGAATACTTTTCTTCCTTTTTCAGCCTTTTCACTGAGTTGTCCATCGACCAAGTAAGGGCTTGGCACGGGTTTGAGAGCTTTCAGATAGGCATCCACGCACTCTGACATCTCTTCATCCGGCTCATAAAATTGGATGTAACGGAATCCTGCCCGAACGGCTAATTCCGCAGTTTCACGTATGCCTGAGATCATGCAGCGTGGTGTTTCATGACTAAAAAGAAGGCTTTTACAATTCTTCGAGTTTCCGATACCATCATTCATCAAGTCCCAATTCATTCCGTCGGTTCGGGCGTCGCCCGGATGGCATCCGTTACAGCTCTGCCAGTTTTGGAAACAATGCTTAGCGTCATTGAAATAACGTTCGCCTTTTTGCTCCGGACTTTCCTCTCGGTTTGGATTAAGGGCTACCGAAGTAAGTTCAAGAGTTTCCTTATCCAAAATATTAAGTACATCGGCAAAATAGGTTGGGATAATAACTTGTTTATCGTTTAATGCCATGCAGCGCGGACCGTTTCCCTCCAGGGAAATACGTGTACGAAGACCATAAAGGAAATTGAGGTCATAATCCAATTTGGATTTATCTGGGTAAGCTTCGAATTTCTGACGCATGGCAATGTGATCAATAACACTAACTTCATGTGTACCACTGTGGGTAATATAAATGTGTTCGGGGTCACATGCGATACTCCAAATGCCTGCGGCTCCACGGTCTGGATCATCGACAATAACAACTCCCGCATATTCCTGCTTGTCGGTATCAATAATACTGAAGGCACTTGTATTCATCCAACCTTGTTGTAGTTGTGAGGTCGGAACGGTGAATCGACCTAAATTATGGGAAACATAAACATATTTTCCGTCTGGGGTGATACAGATACCTCTCAAGGCGTTGCTGCCATTGGCCAACTGAATATCTTTTACTTTCTCGAAAGTCGCAAGCTTGATGACCGATACGCAAGCGGCAACAACATCCAAGTCCGCACGCTGTGCTGGAAGGAAGTTGGTGACATACAGATATTGTCCGTCTTTACTGAACACGAACGATTTGGGCTCTCTTAAGACTTTAACGCTCCGACGGATATTTTTGGAAACAGGATCTATCTCATCGATCGTATTGGAAAATTGATTACAGACATACAGGTATTTTCCGTCAGGACCAAAGGTGGGATGACAAGTGCCAGAGCCAGTAGGAATTGTAGCTGTAACAGACATAGACTCAGTATCCAGTTCCAGTAATTGCCCTTTAGAGTCGAATGTGGTGACATAGGCTTTTGAGCCTTTCAAGATTAAACCTGTGGGTATAGCGTTCAGTGGAATGGAAGCCCGACGAGATTTTCCGTCAGCCGAGAGGATACCGAGGGCTTTGTTCCCTTTTTCAGTCATCCAAATTTCACCTTTTGATGATATTGCGACATCTGAGGGGAAAAAGGGCAAGTCGGCTTTAGCGGAGGTCAGCATGCAACTTGCGATCCCTATCAATATGATTCTTTTTAGTGAGTAGATATATTTTTTCATGATGTATTTATAGATTTATTGTTAACAAGAATATTTGTTGCCAATTATCTTAGGTTGGCACTATAGCCTAATTCCTTTGATATTTGCTTGGCGACATGCATGATAGTCTGCGCTGTTTCTTCAATAGCGGATTTAGGCAATCGGTCTTTAGGCCCAGAAATCCAGATTGCGCCACAAGGGTATCCTGTATAATTCAAGATAACAGCTCCAATACAGATGACACCGCTCATTTCCTCTTCGTTATCTAACGCATAGCCTTGTTGATAAACTTTGTCCAACTCTTTCAGGTAAGTATCCCGATCGGTTATTGTATTCGCATTAAACCGATGAAAGTCCATAAGATCTAAATAACGCTCACGAACAGTTTTAGGTAAATAGGCCATGATAGCTTTACCTGGTGCTGAGCAATGCAGTTCAAAGGGCTTACCTGGTGATAAGACAAAATGAAAGGCATGCAGGCCTTGGGCTTGTTCGATAAAAATGCCTTTCTCGTCACCTAAAACCCCAAAGCATGCGGTTTCTTTTACTTGATCTCTTAAATCTCTCAATCTTGGTAGAACTATTTCCAAGAGATTATGTTCTTTAAGGGAACGAAAGCCTAAAGTCAACATCTTTTTTGTGATAATATAGCGCTTTGAATTTTCCTCATAAAGGACATAGCCTAACCTTACTAAGGTATTTAATATGCGATATGTCGTTGTTTGGGATAAGTCTGCGGCTATCTTAATCTCCTGCAGAGTCTTCCCGTTAGGATGGTATGAGAGTTCTTCTAAGACCGCAATACCTTTCTCTAAATTGGGAACTTTGTAGTTGTCCTCTTTCTTTTCCATATTTGACATATCGATTTTCATATTTGAAATAATGTTCCTCTTTTTCTCTAAATTTATTCCCCTTGGAATATTAAGCTTATCCTGTTTAGTGAATATGTGTTAATTGTGTTGTGAAGCATAGATTTCTCCCTTCTTGCCAGTCAATGGCTTTGGTTGTATTCATGTAATTGTAAAAAAGGGGAATGCTTTCTCGAGAGATCTGGAAAAAGCATTAACTTTAAGCCCAAATTCACTGTATTATGGAGAAAAGAGTACGTTTGAGAAATGATATTCATGAATTGGAAACGATGAATCGTTTCTTGGAAGAATGTGCCGTTGATTTAGGTTTACCCGCTTCTTTCATGATAAACCTTTGCCTTGTGATGGAGGAGGCTGTTTCGAATATCATCTTTTATGCGTATGATAAGGACCAAATGATAGAGGATGCGGTCCTCATTTTTCTGAGATTTAATGGTGAGGATTTGATAATCCGTGTGGAAGATCATGGTAAACCTTTCGATCCTACAGCACGATTGGATCCAGACATCACGTTGTCTGCAGAGGAAAGGCCGATCGGTGGATTAGGGATTTTCTTGATCAAGAATATTATGGATGAGGTTTCTTATTCTCGAGTAGAGGGAAGAAATATCCTTTTGATGTCTAAATGTTTTTCGGGGAAGTAGATAATATTAAAATTGTATAAACATGGAGATTAGTGTAAAGAAGGTAAATGAGGAGACGGTGATTGCCGTTAAAGGACGATTGGATACCAATAGTAGTCCTGAGTTTGAGAAGGAGATTGTTCCGATCTTGAACAGTGACGAGAAATCTTTTCAGATTGATTGTTCGGGTTTGGAATATATAAGCAGTTCTGGTTTGAGACTTTTTTTGATGGCTCAAAAAACGGTGATCGCTAAGAAAGGTTCTTTACGTCTTACCGGCTTGAAACCAGAAATTCAGGAAATTTTCAATATTACTGGATTTAGTGCGATTTTCAAAATAGAGTAATTAAGTTGACTTAATGTAAAGGGCGGCATATGGTTGAACAAGACTGTATGCCGCCCTATTTTTTGTTATTCGGGTAACGGTTGTTCATCTACCTCTTCCCAAAGTCCGTTGTTCCAAATTTGGATATTGAATGTCTCGTCGGAGTTTTGGGGAGTATAAAGAGTTCCTTTATATCGGGTAATACGATTGGCTATGGGCGATATCTCTTCTACCAGTCGTTCTCGAAGAATTTCCCCTTGTTGATCATAAGAGATCAGATGTGCGGTAAGCATAGATCCTGGGTTGGTAATAAAGGTCAGGAAACTATGTGTTGTCTCAGTAGTGCCCCGTTCTTCGGAGGTGAAGGTATGATCGTAGATGAGTGGATAATCATCTGTAAGGCCATAACCTGTTGTTAGATCCAGTTTCGTTGCGGGCGACGTGATGGTCATTTCAAAATTCTTGCCATCGACAGGAACAGGATCTGTCGCTTGAAACTCGATCTTGCCCACGACTCTTTGTAAGGTGATCTCTTCCGTGATCTCGTTGCCTGGGCTGACAGCTAGAGTCTTGTAATGATGAAATGTGTCTGAAATATCCTGGAATTGGGCGATTTGGCCTTCTATAGTCACGTCCTTTGAGGAATGAGCGATAAAGCAGAGGTTGTAATTACCAGCGGGTAACGTATCATACACTATTCCAAAATCCAAATCATCTGTTTGGTAAGTGATTTGTTTGAGTAGTTGATTATCCTCATCCGCAAGGAAAACCAAATAATCGATTCGGTTATATAAGTCGTTTCCGTTGTTACGTGTTTCGATCGGCTCTTGGATATTTAAAGGTGGGGCCGCCTTGGTCTCAATAAAAGGTAATATTTCCTTACTCATACTGATAGTGTACTTGACAGGAAAACCAGGTTTGTCATTTTGGAAAGACTCATTCTCCAACTTAGCGCAGCCAGTAAGCGCATAAAGGCCGATAAGGCCACCTAATACATACTTTTTCATAGTTGAGATTTTATTGAATTAGTAATATGTCCCAAAGGTAATATGTCGAATCTTTTTCCCCAACTTTTTCATGATTATTTTCTCATGTTAGATTGTTTTTATGGAAGATGAATGGTTTTTCGGTTGAAAATCGGTCATAGGGAAATTTTTAATTTGTCTGGCAGTAATAGAGAAAAAACAATATATTTGTCCGGAAAACTTAAATAAATGCTATTATCCATGAATTTGAAAAAACTTATACTGCCGGTCGTTTGTTTTTGCCTGACCGGAAACTTTACTTGGGGGCAGATTATGCCGTGGGAGAATCGGACAGAGCTTGACGGTGATCCTTTTGCCGAAAATACTACCATGAAAAATGGAGGCCATTTAAATTTGGAAGATGTCGTCTCGGGCAATTTGATACGAACAAAAGGCTTTGGAGCCATGAGTTGGTTGAAGGATGGTGAGCGTTACAGCCGTTTGGAGCCCAATGAGAAGACTGGCGGTATGGATGTGGTCGCTTATCAAGCGAAGGATAATAGGCGTGAGGTGATTATTCCCTCTTCAATGCTGATGGATAAGGAGACAGGTAAACCTATCTCGGTTCGCAGTCTTTATTGGAGTGCGGATAATGAGAAGGTTTTGGTTTATACTAATACTCGGCGTGTCTGGCGTTACGATACAAGAGGTGATTATTGGGTCTTGAGCCTTGCTAATGGAGAGTTTAGGCAATTAGGTAAAGGGTTGCCCGAGTCCTCTTTAATGTTCGCTAAGTTTTCTCCTGATGGAAACCGGGTCGCTTATGTGTCCGGTAACAATATTTATGTCGAGGAGATTGCCTCTGGAAAGAGGATTCCTTTAACGACAGATGGAAACCAATACATCGTTAATGGAACATTCGATTGGGTCTATGAGGAGGAATTTTCTTGTCGGGATGGTTTCCGTTGGAGTCCGGATGGTCAGTTTATTGCCTATTGGCAGAGTGATACGAGAGGCACGGGTGTGTTTGACATTATTAATAATGTAGATTCAATTTATCCGACTATTATGCATTTCCCTTATCCGAAGGCCGGAAGTACTAACTCGGCGGTTAAGGTGGGATATGTTTCCGCTTCTGGTGGTGCGACTACTTGGATCTCGATTCCAGGTGATCCTCGTAACAATTATATTCCAAGAATGGATTTCATTCCGGAAAGCAATGAGTTGTTTATTCAGCAGATGAACCGTCAGCAAAATAAGAATAAGGTTTGGATTGCCCGGATTGGAGATTCAACTCCCCGGAATATTTTTACGGATACTGATGCCGCTTGGTTGGATACGAACGATCATGTCCAATGGCTGAAGAATAATTCGTGGTTCACATGGGAAAGTGAGCGTGACGGTTGGCGTCATCTTTATCGGGTAAGCCGTGATGGCAAGAAAATCGAGGCAATTACGAAAGGTGAATTTGATTATATCTCGCCAGTAGGAACCGATCTTCAGAAAGGCTGGGCCTATTTTATCGCTTCACCTGAAAATTACACACAACGTTATCTTTATCGTGCCAGGTTGTTTGGAGATGGGACAGTTGAGCGACTTAGTCCGGTAGATCAAGTTGGACAGCATCGTTATGATATGTCGCCTACGGGAAAATGGGCGGTTCATACCTTTAGTAACGCAAGAACACCATCCGTGATTGATATGGTCTCTTTCCCGAAACATCAATCGGTTCGTATCCTGGAGGACAACCATGAGGCTCGTGAGCGATATGCCTCTTTGGGTTTAAATCCTAAAGAATTTGTAAAGGTGACTTCCGGTGACTTGGAACTGGACGCCTGGATGATTAAACCAGTTAATTTTGATTCGACGAAAAAGTATCCGGTAATCGTTGAGGTTTATGGTGAGCCGGCTAGCTCGACTGTTCAAGATGTATGGGGTGGTGGTGATTTGTGGAACCAATATTTGGCGAATCTGGGATATATTGTTGTTAGTATAGACAATCGGGGAGCCAATGCGCCCCGTGGAAGAGAGTGGCGGAAATGTATTTATGGTGAGGTCGGTACATTCGCTTCTGAAGATCAGGCTCGTGGCATTCAAGATATGGCTCGTCGGTATTCGTTTATTGATTCTGAACGTATTGGAATCACAGGTTGGAGTGGAGGCGGAAGCCAGACTCTTAACTCAATGTTCCGTTATCCGGACGTGTTCCATACAGGAATAGCGGTTGCGTTTGTTGCGGATCAAAGAACTTATGATACCATTTATCAGGAGCGTTATATGAATACGCCACAGGAGAATCCTGACGGCTATCGAAAGGGGTCACCTATCAGTTATGTTTCCGGATTGAAAGGGAATTTGCTTCTGATTCATGGAACAGGTGATGATAATGTTCATTATCAGAATTGTGAGATGCTGATCAATGAGCTTGTGAAGAATGGTAAGATGTTCAGTTTGATGAGCTATCCGATGCGGAGTCATGGCATATTTGAGCGTCCAGGTACGACTTTGCATTTACGTATGACGATGGCGAAATATTGGCTTGAGCATCTTCCCGCTGGCGGAAAATAGAGGGCTTTCTTCGAATCTGTTGTCCTGTCGGAAGATATTGTTTATATTTGTGGATATTTGGTAGTTTATTAACCTTAAAGCAATGATATTAGCCATGAAACGAAAAATTAGAATGGGCATGATTGGTGGTGGAGAAGGTTCTTTTATTGGAGCCGTTCACCGGATTGCCGCTAATCTGGATGGTCAAATAGAGCTGGTTTGCGGTTGCTTCAGCTCACGTCCGGAGGTTTCGTTAAAATCGGGTCGATCTCTGTTCCTGCCCGATAATAGAATCTATGCCTCTTACCAGGAGATGATTGAGCGTGAGGCGTCGCTTCCTGAGGGTGAACGTATGGATTTTGTCTCGATCGTGACACCTAATAATGTGCATTTTGGTCCGGCTATGATGGCTTTGGAACACGGATTCCATGTTGTGCTCGATAAGCCGATGACCTTTACTTTGGATGAGGCGATCCTGTTGCGTGATAAAGTACGGTCTACCGGTCTATTGTTTATGTTGACTCATACGTATACCGCTTATCCGATGGTGCGTGAGGCACGAGAACGTGTACGTCGTGGTGAATTGGGTAAAATTCGCCGTATTTATGTAGAATATCCGCAAGGATGGTTGTATGAGGATTGCTCAGCGACGAACAAGCAGGCGGCTTGGCGTGTAGACCCGAGCCGTTCGGGTAAAGCCGGTTGTATGGGTGATATTGGTACGCACGCTTTTAACCTGGCTGAGTTCATTACTGGCTTGAAAGCCACTGAACTTTGTGGTGAGTTGGCGACCTTTGTGCCAGGACGGTTGCTCGATGATGATGGGGCTGCTTTGGTGCGTTATGAGGGTGGAGCGAAAGGAGTTCTGATGGCCAGTCAGATCGCTATCGGTCATGAGAACAGTCTTCGGATTCGTGTTTATGGAGAGAAGGGATCGTTAGAGTGGGCACAGGAAGAACCCAATACGTTGATCATGAGATGGCCTGATGCTCCGACACAATTGTTGAGGACATCCAATGGTTATGTCTCTTCCGCTGCGGCAGTGAATAGTCGGACGCCTGCGGGACATCCGGAAGGTTATTTGGAGGCTTTCGCTAATCTCTACCGTCATTTCGCTTCGGCATTACAAGCGATTGCGATAGGTGAGACGCCCGCTGAGGTTGATCTTGATTTTCCGTCAGTGGATGAGGGTGTGCGTGGTATGCGTTTTATTGACGCGATCGTATCGACCAACGATACGGATAAAAAATGGATCCGGATCGAGGATTGATTCAAAATGTATAACATAGTAAACTCAATAATATAGAAATAAATAAACTTATAAGTCATGTCTCGACCTGTAACATTATATACCCTGCAATGGGGTGATCTGTCGTTAGAGACAGTCTGCCAGAAGGCAAAAGCGTTTGGCTATGACGGTGTGGAATTAGGGCTTCCCGATCATTTGGATGTGCGTCGTGAGGACCCGGAGTATTATCAGGGAATAAAGTCTTTGCTTGATCAGTATGGTATGAGGCTATTTACGGTCTCTTCTCATTTGATCGGGCAGGCGGTTTGCGATAAGATAGATGAGAGGCATAAGATGATTTTGCCGGACTATATTTGGGGAGAGGGCGATCCGGGAGGAATCCATATCCGTGCGGCAGAGCATCTCGTACGGGCTGCTCATGCCGCAAAGGCTTTAGGTATCAATACGGTAGTCGGTTTTACGGGTAGTCCGATCTGGGCTTACCTTTACTCGTTTCCGCCTGTGACGGACCGGATGATTGAGAATGGTTATCGTGAATTCGCCGACCGTTTCAAGCCGATTCTGGATGAGTATCAAAAATTGGGCGTTCGTTTCGCGTTAGAGGTACATCCGACGGAGATTGCGTTTGATACCTGTTCGGCCCAACGTGCGTTGGAGGCAATTGATTATCATCCTGCCTTTGGCTTCAATTATGATCCAAGCCATCTCGGATATCAAGGAGTTGATTATGTCGATTTCATCTATCAGTTCCCTGAGCGGATTTTCCATGTTCACATGAAAGATGTTTATTGGAGTGATAAACCGACACGTGTAGGTGTTTTTGGTGGCCATGTGACATTTGGTGATCCTCGTCGTTATTGGAATTTCAGGAGTCTTGGACGCGGGCGAATTAATTTTGAGGAAATTATCCGGGCATTGAACGCTATTGGTTACCAAGGCCCGCTTTCCGTGGAATGGGAAGATAGCGCGATGGATCGTGAACATGGGGCACGTGAGTCGTGCGAGTTGGTTAAGCGGATCGATTTCCAGCCCTCAGCCCATGCGTTCGACGCCTGTTTCGGTAGTGATAAGTGACGGCTTGACACTTTTTAGGACGAAGGAGGTACTTTTGATGTTTTAAGGAGCCAAATTATTGACTATCTTTGCCGTTGATTCATTATATAAATGAAATTCTGATTTCTGGATCGAAACTTAATTTATTATTGAGAAATGAGAAAGATTAGAGCTGCCATCGTTGGATATGGCAATATTGGAAAGTATGTGTTGGAAGCTTTGGAGGCAGCACCCGATTTTGAGGTCGCTGGAGTAGTTCGTCGGAATCCGAATGATGTGCCTAACGAGCTGAAGCCATACAAGGTGACGGATAGTGTCAAGAATTTGGAAAATGTAGATGTAGCCGTGTTGGCAACTCCGACCCGCAAGGTGGAATCGTTTGCTAAAGAGATCTTGGCGATGGGGATCAATACGGTAGATAGTTTCGATATTCATGGCGGTATCGCCGACTTGCGTCGCTCTTTGGATGAGGTCGCTAAGGCTCATGGTAAGGTAGCCGTGATCTCTGCGGGCTGGGATCCGGGAAGTGACTCGGTTGTTCGTGCCTTGCTTGAGGCAATGGTCCCGAAGGGAATTACTTATACCAATTTTGGCCCGGGCATGAGTATGGGGCACACGGTCGCTGTTAAGGCGATTGAAGGTGTAAAGGCCGCGTTGAGCATGACAATTCCTTTGGGTACAGGTGTTCACCGCCGGATGGTTTATATCGAGGTGAAGGATGGCTATGATTTCAAGGAGGTCGCTGCGGCTATTAAGGCTGACGATTATTTCGCTCATGATGAGACGCACGTGATGCAGGTTGAGAGCGTAGATAACCTCCTCGATATGGGACATGGCGTAAACCTTGTTCGTAAGGGTGTATCGGGTAAGACTCAGAACCAGTTGATCGAGTTTGACATGAAGATCAACAACCCGGCATTGACCGCTCAAATTTTGGTTTCGGTCGCACGTGCCAGCATGAAGCAGCAACCGGGCGCCTATACGATGATTGAGTTGCCGGTTATCGACATGTTATATGGCGATCGCGAGAGCTTGATCCGTCGTTTGGTATAACTCTTGAAAGTTTAATAATAAGGGGGAACGCAGTCTGTTCCCCCGTTATGCTTTTTGATAAAGATGCTTGATTTTATTACATGGACGGCCGATCCGGCCATTTTCACGATCGGCTCGCGGGAGATCCGTTGGTATGGACTGGCCTTTGCCGTGGGTTTTGCCATCGGTTATATGATCGTTGAGCGAATGTGGAGGCGGGAGCGGCTCCCTCAGGCATGGATCGATTCGTTGTTGATTTATACGATGCTCGGAACAGTGATTGGCGCTCGTTTGGGGCATTGTCTGTTTTATGCGCCCGACTATTATTTGGCGAACCCTGTTGAGATTTTGAAGATTTGGGAGGGTGGTTTGGCCAGCCATGGTGGAACCTTGGGTATCATTGTTGCCATCTACTTTTATTCCAGGAAGGTCAGTCATAAAAGTATGCTTTGGACCTTTGATAAGTTGGTGGTACCGACAGGCCTTGTCGCCGCGATGATCCGTTTGGGAAACCTGATGAATCATGAGATTTATGGACATGCGACGGATTTGCCGTGGGGATTTCGGTTTATCGAGAATCTGCATGCTTGGAAAAGAGGCGCCGAACCTATTTTTTCGGCTCCGAGTCATCCGACCCAGTTGTATGAGGCGGCTTGTTACCTGATTATTTTCGGTGTTTGCATGTGGCTTTATTTTAAAAAAGAGGCTTGGCGGCGTGAAGGCCTGATCTTTGGAATCTTCTTGATATGGGTATTTGGTACTCGCTTTTTTATCGAGTTCGTGAAGAATGATCAGGAGGCATTTGAGGCGGATATGGTGTTGAATATGGGGCAATGGTTGAGTATCCCGTTCGTGCTGGCGGGTTGCTATTTCGTTTGGAGAGCATTAAATTTAAAGAAGAACTGACAATCAATACATATTAATAAGATGTACAAATTAAAAGAAATCGCGGATAAGATTTATTATGTGGGCGTGAATGATCGCCAGAAGGCCCTTTTTGAGAATATGTGGCCTTTACCTTATGGGGTCTCATACAACTCTTATTTAATCGTGGATGAGAAAACGGTCCTGGTGGATACAGTGGATGTTTGTTATTCGGACATCTTCTTGAAAAAAATTGAGGATGCTTTAGCGGGACGTGAGCTGGATTACCTGATCGTAAATCATATGGAGCCGGATCATGCGGGCAGTATCCGTCTGCTTCGTCATCGTTATCCCGGTGTCCAGATTGTCGGTAACACCAAGACATTCGGAATGCTTGCGGGTTTCCATGGTATTAAGGAGGGATTATATGAGGTGAAAGAGGGCGATAGCTTGAATATCGGCAGCCGCTCGTTGACTTTCTATGCGGCACCGATGGTGCATTGGCCCGAGGTTATGGTAACTTATGATGCCGCGGATAAGCTGCTCTTTTCGGCCGACGCTTTCGGTACTTATGGTGCTTTGGATGGTGGCGTAATCGATACGGAGATGAACGTAGAGCATTTCTGGGAGGAGATGGTTCGCTATTACGCTAACATTGTTGGTAAATATGGAAGCCCGGTACAGATGGCGTTACGTAAATTGTCAGGCTTGGAGATCCAAACGATCTGTTCAACACATGGTCCGGTCTGGCGCGAGAACATCGCCAAGGTTGTAGGTATTTACGATCGCTTAAGCCGCTATGAGGGCGAAGAGGGTGTTGTTATCGTTTATGGTAGCATGTATGGAAATACGGAGCAGATGGCTGAGGCGATCGCCTCTTCGCTTGCCGATAATGGCGTACGTAATATCGTAATGCATAATGTAAGCAAGAGCCCCGCTTCCTATATCTTGAAAGATATCTTTAAATATAAGGGCCTGATTATAGGATCGCCGACCTACAGCAATCAATTGTTCCCTGAAGTGGATTCTTTATTGACTAAGATTGAGATGCGTGAGGTAAAGAACCGTTACTTTGGTTACTTTGGTTCTTTCTGTTGGGCAGGTGCTGCGGTAAAACGCCTGTGCGCTTTTGGTGAGAAGATGAAATGGCAGACGGTTGGATGTCCGGTTGAGCAGAAACAGGGTTTGATCGCTGATAAGTATGAAGATTGCCTGGCTTTAGGTAAGGCAATGGCTGAGGCGATAAAAGGAGAATGAGCAAACGTTTATTAACTAAATTGAAATACTATGCGATTAATTATTGAGCCGAATTACGAGCAATTGTCAAAGTGGGCAGCCAATTATGTAGCCGCCAAGATTCGCAAGGCGAATCCAACCCCGGAAAAACCGTTTGTATTGGGCTTGCCAACGGGCTCTTCCCCTCTGGGCATGTACAAGAACCTGATTGAGTTATGTAAACAAGGCGTGGTCTCTTTCCAGAATGTGATCACTTTCAATATGGATGAGTATGTCGGATTGCCTAAAGAGCATCCTGAGAGCTATCATTCATTTATGTGGAATAATTTCTTCAGCCATATTGATATTAAGCCGGAGAACGTGAATATTTTGAATGGTAACGCTGAGGACGTTGAGGCGGAGTGTGCTTCTTATGAGGCCCGTATGAAAGCGGTAGGTGGCGTTGATCTCTTCTTGGGTGGTATCGGTCCTGATGGCCATATCGCGTTCAATGAGCCGGGTTCATCATTGTCTTCCCGTACCCGTATGAAGACTCTGACCACCGATACGATCATCGCTAACTCACGTTTCTTTGACAACGACGTAAATAAGGTTCCGAAGACCGCTGTTACGGTTGGTGTTGGTACTGTACTCGATGCCAAGGAGGTGCTGATCATGGTGAATGGTCATAACAAGGCGCGTGCTTTGCAGCAGGCGGTTGAGGGCGCTGTTAACCAGATGTGGACCATTACGGCTCTGCAGCTGCATCCAAAAGGCATTATCGTTTGTGATGAGGCCGCTTGCGCTGAGATGAAGGTAGGTACTTATAATTATTTCAAGGATATCGAGAAAGCTCATCTGGATCCCGCTTCTCTGCTTTAATTAAAGAGGAGTGTGATCTCGTCCGGTTAAGGATCAATTCCAGTCCCACTGCGGTCGGACTGGAGTTTTCTTCGCATCGGACTGGAGTTTTCTTCGGAAAGTACTGGAATCCTTCTCGAACAGGATTGGATTTATTTGTGGGGCTGTGCTGGTCACAGCCCCTAGTTTTTCCCCGTTTTCATATGCTATAAAGCAAGATATGTGTTGTTGTCTTTTTCTGTTTTTTAAACTCTCTTAGTTGTTTCCATGAAAAAAATCCATTTTCACTATAACTTTATTAAGAAAAAACTTTTTTGATAAAAATCAATGTTGTATATTCGCGTCGTGCTCCATAATGGAGTGCGGGAATAAATTTGGTGAATGTTAATTGTTAGCCTTTTGTAATTGTTGACCTTTTTGATTGAAGTGAATAGGGTTGAGGACGAACAATGTGAACAGTATAGAGTTGATGAAGGTGCGATGAGAAAACCAAATTGAGATCATATTCCCTTTTTTTGAAGTAGAGATCATCTTAAATTAAAATTACCTTAAATTCTAATTGAAATGAGAAATGTATTAATTTGGAAACAGGTGTTTGTTGGCGCTTCTCTGTTATTGTATGCCGGCTCACCTTTGATGGCTGCCCCTGAAGTGGGTCCGACTCTTTCTAATGTAGGCGCCAGTATCCAACAGGAAGGACGCCGTGTGGTAGTTATCGTTTCTGATAAGACAGGACCTGTGATTGGTGCGAACGTCGTTATTAAGGGTACGACAAATGGTAACATTACGGATATGGATGGACGAGCGGTTCTTGAGAATGTTCCCGCAAATGCCATCGTCTCCGTTTCTTACATCGGTTATAATACGATGGAGGTTGCTCTGAAAAGTAATCAATCAGACGTAAAGGTTAAATTGGTAGAGGATACTCAGGCTTTGGATGAGGTCGTTGTAACAGGTTATAGCACGCAGGCTAAGAAAGATATTACTGGATCTGTGGCTGTGGTCAAGACAGACGACTTGAAAGAGACTCCGGTGTCGAACTTTGCTGAGGCTTTGCAAGGTAAGGCTGCCGGTGTGTTCGTACAGGCTGGTGGTGGTCCGTTGGGTGAGACGACCATCCGTATCCGTGGTGTCGGCTCCGTAAACGGTTCTGACCCGTTGATCATTGTTGATGGTGTACAGGGCGTAGATATTGATGCGGTTAACCCGAACGATATCGAGTCTATGCAGATCTTGAAGGATGCCGCCGCTTCAGCTATCTATGGTGCTATGGGTGCGAACGGTGTCATCGTCATCACGACGAAACAAGGTAAACGTGATGACAAGGTGAAGGTCTCATATAACGGATACGTAGGTGCCGCTGTAATGGCTAATGACGGTTATGATCTGTTGAATGGTTGGGAGGCTATGGAATTCCAAGAGGAAGGACAGCGTAACCTCTTCAATTATCGTGGTGGCCAGGTTGTGAACCACGCTCAGTTTGGTTCAATTGGCCCGGATGGAACAGGTCATTTGACTATGCCGTATGCGATCAAGCCTGCAGGTTTGTCGAAAGAGCAGATCATTCAGCAGTTTGGTAGCATTGATGCTTGGAAAGCTTCTTATAAGGATGACGGAACCAATACTTGGTCTCGTTCCGCTTACTATCAGATGTTGGAGGATGGCTATTCTGAGGAAGAGGCAAGAAAAGGTACCGATTGGTTGGATTTGGTTAAACAGACCGGTATGGTTCAGGACCACCAGGTATCTGTAACTGGTGGTGGCCAGAAGGCAACTTATGCGATTGGTTTGGGTTACACGAACCGTGAGGGAACGATTAAGGAGTCTTGGTTCCGTCGTTACTCTTTGCGTGCTAATACCAACTTCTATGTAAATAAATGGTTTAATATCGGACAGAATACGAACTTGGCGATCATCGAGAACTCCGGTGAGCGTGGCCGTCAGGGTGATGATAATACCTTTGGTAAGAGTTATTCTATCCAGCCTTGGGTACCGGTTTATACGCTTGGAGGAGATTTTGCCGGTTCTGTTAACCCTGAGGGTGGACGTGCTGAAAGTGCCGTTATGGCAGTTGAGCATGGAAAAGACAACCGCCGTCGTTTCTTCCGTGGTCAGACCGCTATCTATGCTGAGATCATGCCGTTGGAGGCTATTGGCGAGAATCTGAAGATCCGTACTCAGTTTGGTGCTCGTTTGAGTGGTTCTTGGGACTATTGGATGAACAAGCGTACGATCATGACCAACAAGGAGGGACGTAACAACAACGAGTTCTATGAGCAGGCTAATTATTGGGTAAGCTATCAATGGACCAATACGGCAACTTGGAGCAAGACAATCAATGAGGATCATTCAATCAATGCTGTGGTTGGTACTGAGGCTATCCGTGAGGGCTTAGGTCGTTGGATCCAGGCAGGTCGTATCAATTATCCGTTTGAGGACGATCCTAACACTTGGGTTATCAACAATGGTGCGAGCGCAGACTTGAGAAACAGCGGTAACCAGAATGCGGTATCTACATTGTTTGGTATTTTCGCTCGTGCGGACTACGCTTACCAAGGCAAGTATTTGGCTACAGTAACTGTTCGTCGTGACGCGTCTTCTAAATTCTCTGAGAAGAATCGTTGGGGTACCTTCCCATCCATCTCTTTGGGTTGGCGTATTTCAGATGAGAAGTTCATGGAAAAGACCCGGACGTGGTTGGACGACTTGAAGATTCGTGCGGGTTACGGTACGACTGGTAACTCTAACATTGGTGCGTACAACTGGGCTTTCCAATATGGAACAGGTAACTCTTATCTGTATAGTATTACTGGTTCTGATACGGAGGTTTATCAAGGTTTCGGTGTAACGAACTTGGGTGATGTGGAGGCAAAGTGGGAGACTTCCAAGATGTTCAATGCCGGTTTTGATATCACCGCTTTTGATCAGCGTTTGACTGCAAACTTCGACTACTACATCAAGAACACTTCTGATATGTTGATCGATGCGAACTGGTCTGCTTTGGCCGGTGGCGCAAGCAAGCCGAAAGTCAATATCGGTGACATGAAGAATACTGGTGTGGACTTGAACTTGAACTGGAACGATAAGATTGGTCAGGTTGATTATACGGTAGGTGTAAACTTGTCACACTATAAGAACGTTTTGACCGACATCGGTACAGATGCGGGTATCTTTGAGGGAACTCGTATCTCTAACATGAACGTTATGATGAAAGACCATGCGATCGGTGAATTCCACGGTTATATGCTGGATGGTATCTACAAGAGCGAGGAAGAGGTCTTGAATTATAAGAACGATGCAGGTGGTACGGTATTGCCGTATGGTACTTCTGATGCTGCCAGCCTGAATGCCGCGAATTATGTTGGTCAGTATAAGGTGAAAGATGTAAATAACGATGGTAAGATTACGGCTGATGACCGTACATTTATCGGTAACCCGCATCCGGATTTGACTGGAGGTGTGAATATCGGTTTGAACTGGAAAGGTTTTGACTTGAGTACTTACCTCTATTTCTCAGTGGGGAATGATTTGTTTGCAATGTATAAATACTACACGCACTTCGGTTCATTGCAGTCCGCTTATTCAAGAGACCGTCGCGACAACTCTTGGCATCCGGTAACAAATCCGGACGGTATCTATCCGATGTGGGCAACAGCTAACGGTGAGAGTACAATTGCCGCTAACGAGTCTAACTCTGGTTACATCGAGGATGGTTCCTTCTTGCGTATGCAGACTTTGACTTTAGGTTATACATTGCCTAAGAGTATCCTGAATAAGATAAAATTTGAGAAGATCCGTATTTATGGTCAGCTTGCTAACGTGTTCACGATTACAGGTTATTCTGGTCTGGATCCTCAAGTTCGTACAGATGATGGAGGTAATTCTAAAGACCGTAACATGGGTACAGACTTTGGTTCTTATGGTATGCCACGTCAGTTCCTGTTGGGTGTGAACGTAACATTCTAAGCTGTTTCATGTGTTAGAGAATGAGTTTGTAAACATTTAATTAAAAGACAAGATGAAGAAAATATTTATATATGCGGCTATGGCTGCCGCTGTAATGGGAGTATCAACCTCCTGTTCTGATTTCTTGGACGTGAAGCCAATTTCGAATAAGCAAGAGCCGGATTTCGCTTCACAAGAGGGAATTACACAATTGTTGACCGGTATGTATGCCAAGTTGCATAATACAGACTATTTTGAGGGTACATTGACCAATTATACCTATGGTGATGTCATGGGTGGTGATGCCAATAAGGGTTCTACGTATCAGGACCAGCCGGACTTCACTAGTTTGGAGACCTATACCTTTACGACTGATAACAGTTATTTGAATAAGAAGTGGGGTGGTTGTTATAATGGTGTTTTCTTTGCGAACAATGTCATTAAGGTCGCAGATCAATGTAAGGAGGAACTTTCCGCTGCCGCTGGTCAAGAGAAGGATTTCTATACTGAGGCTATTGCTCAAGCTCGTTTCATGCGTGGTTTCTGGCATTTTGAGTTAGTGAAATTGTTTGGTGCCGCTGTACCTTATGTAGATGATACGGCAATGAAAGAGAATGTCAATCCTCAAGTTTCCAATGTGGATGAGAGTGGTAACTATATCTACATTTGGGATAAGATTGTAGAGGATTTACAATTCGCTTATGATAACTTGCCGGATACATGGCCTACTGAGAAAGGTCGTGTTAACAAATGGGCTGCTGCCGCTTTATTGGCTAAAGTAAAAATGTATCAATCCTCTCCGTATGACGGAAAGAATGGTACTTCTGACCATTGGGCTGAGGTAAAGACTATCCTTGAAGATGTTATTGCTAACGGTAAGGACAATAATGGAACGAAATATCGTTTGGCTGATACTTACGAGGAGCTTTACACGGCAGGTGTTAGTGACTGGACGGGTGAGTCTGTCTTTGACATCCAAGCGGCTGTTACTGGTACAGTAGAGCAGACCGCTAATGTTAATGGTCCTTGGCATATCGGTTTCAGCGGTGCGTTAGGTACTGGTGGTTGGGGATTCTATCAACCTTCTTATGATATGGTTAACGCTCATATCGTTGACGCGAATGGTTTGCCTTTGATGGATAAGTCTTATCGTAACCAACCGGTTTTGACAACTTTGGAAGACGGTAATATTCCTAAAACGGACTTGGAAGTATATACCGATCCCCGTTTGGATGTTTCCGCTGGTCGTTTCGAAACTCCGTATTTGGATTGGACAGTACCGACAAGATTGGATGGTTGGGTTCGTGACGTTTCCAATGGTGGTGTTTACTTGAACAAGAAAAATATCCCGAGAAAAGCGGATAAGGGTAGCTTGTCTAATACGACACAGACTTGTTCTACGTCTAAAAATTTCCACTTGATTCGTTATGCGGATGTCTTGTTGTGGTATGCGGAGGCTTTGATACAGTTAGGTCAACCTCAAGAGGCAGGGAAGTACATCAACCAAGTACGTGCTCGTGCGGCTAATGGCTATGTAAAGGCTGCTGATCCCGCAACAATGGCTGAGACAACATCTTCTTATGTGTTGGATGATAAGGTAAATGGTAACCAAGGCGCAAATGCTGCGGCTAACTATCGTATCGGTTTGTATCCGGATTCTCAATTCTCTACAAAGGATAAAGCTCTTGAGGCTTTACGTTGGGAGCGTCGTATAGAGTTGTGTATGGAAGGCCATCGTTGGTATGATTTGGCTCGTTGGGGAATTATTTCGGATGTCTTGAACGACTACGTTAAGTATGAGTCTCAATATTTGACTAAATACTCGAATAGCGTTTATAGCCCGAAATGGGTGACTCTGCCTATTCCTTATAACGAGATCTTGAAGATGGACGGCTTGTTGGTTCAGAATGAGAACTGGAAGTAGTTTGATTGGTTAACATTAGATTTGGTGGCCGGGCGTAGTGGTATGCCCGGCCATTTTTCGTTTATACAGATGGGCGAAGGGATTTGGTGGTATAGTGATAATTTATTAAGTTTGCCTGCTCTCCGGAGAATCGGAGCGATGTTTATTTGAGTGAATTTTACTAACATGAGAAACACACCGTTGATTTTGGGCACAATAAGCTTTATTGTGCTGACCTTTTTGTTGAATTGGCTGGGTAAGTTCCATTTTTTCTATATTGAGCAGCTTCAACTTTTCCAGTTTACTTGGGATTATTTTAAGGAAATGGTCACTTCGCCCGGCGGCTTTTCGCTGTGGGCAGGAGAATTTTTGACTCAATTCTTTATCTTGCCTTATGGTGGGCCTGTGATTTTGGCTTTGTTCTTGACTTTGATTGTTTTGATGTGTCGTTCAATTATTCGACGGCTTTCTCCATCTCGGGAATTGTATCTGCTTTATTTCCTTCCGGCATTGGCCTTGTTGATCATTCAGTTTGATTTCAATTATCTGTTTGGGGGCACGGTCGCTTATTTCTTGGCGATTATGGGTTTTTCCCTGTTCGTTCGTCTAGAGGATGAACGCTTTCGTTGGGGAGCTATGCTCTTGCTTATACCTTTATTGTTTGTTTTAGGTGGGGCAAGCGCTTGCCTGTTTACGCTATTATTGGTCTTGTGGGAGTTATTGTCCCGTCCGTTTCGTGGTTGGATCTTGCCTGTAGCGGCGGTCGCTGAGTTTGGTTTGTTGTCGATCTTGAGTGTCTCTTTGACTTGGGCAAATGATTTCCGTTTTGTCTGGTCGCCTGATCTTTATTATCATCCCTTGGTCGACTCACCTTTGATATTGACACTTTCTTGGACGCTGTTATTGTTGTCAATCTTGCTGGCTCGATTCTGTCCGGAAGCAAAGGCGCTTCCTCGTTGGCGGGTAATTGTGGAGACATTGGTTCAGTTTGCCTGTTTGGTCGGTTTTTTCTGGTGGGGATTTTCTCGCTTTGGGCAATCGAACTCGCTTTTCATGAAGGAACTTGATTATTATTCCCGGACAGGGCAATGGGATAACATTATAAAACGTTGCCAACGCCCGTTGAATAATTACTTATATATTAATTATCTGAATATCGCTTTGGCGGAACGGGGACTGTTGGCTGAAAGCATGTTCGCTTTTGATCAACATGGATTGGGCGGTTTTCTCTTGTCGTGGGATAAAATGTATACGACAACAACTTTATTGAGTGAGAGTTATTTCACGATCGGACAGATTGCGGTATCGCAGGAGTGCGCATTTGAGGGTAATATTATTGCGTCAGGTCGAGGAAGCGTTAGACATATGCAGCGTTTGGCTCAGACAAACCTGATTTGTGGTGAATATGTAGTGGCGGAAAAATATTTGGATGCCTTGTCAAATACCTTTTTCTATGCGGATTGGGCTGAGCGTCATCGTCGCTTCTTGTATAACGAAGAGGCGGTTGAGGCAGATTCTTTGTTGGGCTCTAAGCGAGCCCTGTGGCGAGCGCAGTCGGGATTGGCCAATATCCGTGGTTTGGAGGGTGATTTGAAGGATCGTCTCACTCGTAAGCCGGATGATAACTTGGCTATCCAATATTTAGGCGCTTATTATCTTTTGTCGAAAAACCTTCAAGGATTCAAGGAGTTGATTGAGAGCTATTATGGGACACCTGCCTTACGGACTTTGCCAAAGAGTTTTCAGGAAGCGGTGATTCTGTTGGCGGAAAAAGATATGGATTATTGGCATCGCTTTAATTTGTCTTCCCAGGTGATCCAGCGTTTTGCCGGTTATCGTCAGGTAGTTTTAGGCAACCGCAACAATCCCCAGTTGCCGGCTATATTGAGTCGCTCGTTTGGCGATACCTATTGGTTTTACTTTATTTACAAGAAATGAGATTATGATGATACGGAGAAATCTATTGGCCTTGTTTGCTTATTGCTGTCTGGGGTGTTTACTCTCATGCGGGGGAAATGATCGTCTGCCTGATGGAAAGGAGATTGCCGATTCCCCTGATATCTATCCCGATTATAAGGAGGTTACATTTCCTATAAATGTGGCACCGCCCAATTTCAGACTGGAAACTCCTCACGAGGAGGCTTATGCCTGTTTTCGGACTCCCGGTCAGGAGCTTGTGGTGAAAGAGCGGAAAGGTTATTTCTCTATCCCAGAAAAAGGGTGGAAGAAGTTGTTGGCCGACGCTAAGGGTGAGATTGAGGTGATCATTTACGCTAAGGATAAGGAATGGGTGCGCTACTCGGCATTCCGGCAATATGTCTCGACTGATTCGATCGACTCACATTTGGTCTATCGATTGATTGAGCCAGACTATGAGATGTGGCATGATATGGGAATTTACCAGAGAGAGTTGTCCAGCTATGATCAATCGCCGGTAATGGAGAATCGCTTGACGGATCAGAACTGTATGAATTGCCACTCTTTCTGTGCCCAGAATCCCGATAAGATGATCTTTCATATGCGTGGCAAGCATGGCGGAACCTATTTGGTGAATGGAAAGAAGATAGAGAAGCTGAATACGAAGACCGATCATACGATGTCAACTCTGGTTTATCCTTCTTGGCATCCAGGAGGACGTTATATCGCCTATTCGGTAAATATCACGTTGCAAAGTTTTCAGTTGACGGACCGGAATCGAATTGAAGGATACGACAACGCTTCGGACGTTGTGGTCTATGATACGGAGAAGCATGAGATCGTTTCTTCCGACCTGTTGATGTCGAAGGATCGTTTTGAGAACTGTCCGACCTTCTCGCCTGATGGGAAACGACTCTATTTTTGCTCCGCGCAAGCTCGTGAGATGCCTAAGGAGTATGATCAGGTACGTTATGATCTTTGTTCGATTGCCTTCGATCCGGCAACCGGGACTTTTGGAACGGAGGTAGATACGCTTTATAAGGCTTCCGATTATGGTAAGAGCGTTTCTTATCCCCGTTTCTCGGCAGATGGAAAACATTTGTTGTTGACTATTGCGGATTATGGTTACTTCTTGATTTGGAACAAGTCAGCCGATTTATGCCTGATCGACATGGCCACAAATGAGATGAAACTACTTTCGGCCGCCAATAGTCCAGATGTGGAAAGTTATCACTCCTGGAGCAGTAACGGGCGTTGGGTCGTTTTCAGTAGCCGCCGGGATGATGGGTTATATACCCGTTTGTATATCACGCATATTGATGAGAATGGAGAGGCTTCGAAAGCTTTTATGTTGCCTCAAGAGGATCCCGGCTATTATCATAGTCTGATGAAGTCTTACAATGTGCCGGAGTTTGTGAAAGGTGAGGTTAAGGACCGGATGCGTGAACTCGCTATCATTGCCAAGGATGATCCAGGTATACAATTGACATTCAGGGAATAATCAGGCGGGCTTGAAGATGGCGTTTCTTGAGGCCTATTTATAGGCCAGATCACAATAGTACGTATAAGCCGATACGAACGTATGTGTGCGCTTATATATACGTTCGTTTAGAGATACACAATAGTACGTGTAAGCGCACACGTACTATTGTGTAATTATATGGGTTAAAGCTCAATCTCAAGATTGTCTTTCATGATCCCGGTTTTACGGCGAGCGTCGACATCCTCTCCTCTAGCCAATAATACAGCCATCCGGCGATGTCCATGAACCTCAGGTTTACCGAAGAAACGCATCTGTGTATCGGGTTGTTCCAAGATCTTGTCAAGATTGCCTAATGCCAGATGATCAGAGTCTCCCTCTACGACAACCGCACGTGAGGCGCCTGGTCCGAGGAAACGGATGTTCGGAATCGGAAGGCCTAAGACCGCACGGGCATGAAGAGCGAATTGCGAGAGATCTTGCGTAATCATTGTTACCATACCTGTATCGTGTGGGCGAGGTGAGACCTCACTGAAGATCACATCGTCTCCTTTGACGAACAGTTCGACACCAAAAATACCTCGGCCTCCGAGCGCGTCGGTGATTTTCTTGGCAATCTCTTGTGCTTTCGCTTTCGCTACGGGACTCATGGCTTGCGGTTGCCAAGACTCGCGATAGTCGCCATCGACTTGTACGTGGCCGACTGGTTCCAGGAATGAAGTTCCGCCGATATGGCGAACAGTCAGTTGCGTAATCTCATAATCGAAGTTCACGAAACCTTCTACAATCACCTTACCGGCACCGGCCCGACCGCCTTCTTGCGCATAATGCCAAGCGGGATCAATGTCCTTCTCCTTGCGAATAACACTTTGTCCGTGGCCGCTTGAGCTCATGATCGGTTTGACAACACAAGGCATGCCAATCGTATGGACCGCCTCGATGAATTCTTCTTCTGAAACGATATGGAGAGGTAGGTAAGCCCAACTCTTCGGCTGCCAGTCGGCGAATGCCCTCACGATTCATGGTAAGCCAAGTCGCTTTAGCGGTTGGGATGACGTTATAACCCTCTTTCTCCAGTTCCATGAGAGTTGTCGTGGCGATAGCCTCGACCTCAGGAACAATATAATCCGGCTTTTCTTTCTCGATAATTTCCCTTAGAGCCTGTCCGTCGAGCATGGAGACGACATAAGAGCGGTGAGCGACTTGCATCGCCGGTGCGTTAGCGTATTTATCCAGTGCGACAACCTCTACGCCATAGCGTTGAAGCTCGATCACGAATTCTTTTCCCAGCTCGCCCGAGCCGCATAAGACGACTTTGGTGGCTCTTTTTGACATTGGAGTTCCTATTCTAGTCATAATCTTATCAGTTAATCTCCTACAAAGGTAGCGACTTTATTTGAATCGTGTTCCTTGTAATGTTAATGTAGTATAATTTTTAGTACCTTGTGATACAAGGAATGTAGTTATTACTATATTTGCCGTAAAATGAAACAGTAATTATTATTCTCAAATTTGTATTAAAAGGAGAGGTGGAATAGCGTATTTGCGATGATTCATTTAAAGAACATAAATAAGACCTATTTTAACGGTGCGCCCCTGCATGTATTGAAAGGGATTGACTTGACAGTGGAGCGTGGTGAGATGGTTTCCATTATGGGAGCTTCCGGTTCAGGCAAATCTACGTTGTTGAATATTCTGGGCATATTGGATACTTATGACTCGGGTGAGTACCTGTTGAATGGTCAGTTGATACGTAACTTGAGTGAGACTCGGGCGGCGGAGTTGAGAAACCGGATGATCGGTTTCGTCTTCCAGTCGTTTAACTTGATCTCGTTCAAGAACGCGGTCGAGAATGTGGCTTTACCTTTATATTATCAAGGTGTCCGTCGGAAGAAACGGAATGCGTTGGCTTTGGAATATCTGGATATGGTAGGCTTGAAAGATTGGGCAGAACACATGCCCAATGAAATGTCGGGTGGACAAAAGCAACGGGTTGCGATCGCTCGTGCCTTGATCGCTAAGCCCCAGGTGATCCTGGCCGATGAGCCCACAGGCGCATTGGATAGCAAGACGACGGTTGAGGTGATGGATCTGCTCCGGCAGGTTAACAAGGAGGGTATGACGATGGTGATCGTGACGCATGAGCAATCGGTGGCTGATTCAACTGATCGCATCATCCGTTTGAAAGATGGTTTGATCGAGAAAATAGAGCGAGGGAAGGGATATGTTTGATTTCGATAATCTTCGGGAGATCTGGAGCACGATACGTAAGAATAAGTTGCGTACCGTGTTGACGGGATTTTCGGTCTCGTGGGGAATTTTCATGCTTATCGTTCTCTTGGGAGCGGGTAATGGTTTCCGTAATGGCGTGATGTATAATTTCCGTAATTGGTCGAAGAATAAGATAGAGGTATGGGGCGGTTATACCACCAAGCCTTGGGATGGCCTTCCTTTGAATCGTTCCATTACATTAAAGGAATCGGACATTGATGTCATGACACGAGTACATCCGGAGATTGATCTCTATTCGGCTACGATCGCCCAGGAGGATACCTTTTATGTGGATACGGAATATTTTACCGGTCGTATCAATGGGGTTTTCCCGGATCATGCGGCTATTAATTATGTCAATATTAATGCCGGAAATGGACGTTTCATTAATGATTTGGACATGCGAGGATCCAGGAAGGTGATCGTATTAAGTCCTCGTATGAAAGAGGTCCTGTTTAGGGATAAACCCGCTTTGGGACAATGGGTCCGGGCTGGAGAGGTGATGTATCAGGTCGTCGGTGTCTATAATGATGATGATAAGAGTAATAATTCACCGGCATACATTCCTTTTACAACCGCTCGTTCTCTTTATAAACGAGGTGACGACTTGAGTCTTTTAACCTTTACGGTTAATGGGCTGGTGACCGATGAGGCCAATGAGCGTTTTGAGGAAAGTTTCCGTCAGACGATGGGGCGTCTGCATCGTTTCGATCCGACAGATATGAATGCGATCGGCATGTGGAATACGGCAAATGAGTTCCGGATGTTAAGCAATATGATGAACGCTATTACACTCTTTTTGTGGGTGGTCGGTATTGGTACCTTAACTGCCGGAATTGTTGGTGTTAGTAATATTATGTTGATTACGGTAAAGGAACGGACACGTGAATTTGGTATACGTAAGGCGATTGGCGCTAAGCCTGCTTCTATCCTTGGTTTGATTATAACGGAATCCATTTTGGTGACGGCTGTATTTGGTTATTTGGGTATGGTGGCGGGCATTGGCTTGACAGAGGCGGTGAGTGCGGCCATGGATACCGCTAACGCGGCCCAGGCCGCGGGCGGCCAGGAGGCGAATATGACCGTTTTCAGAGATCCAACTGTTAATTTGTCGATTGCCCTTTCGGCGACGGCCCTGATTATTTTTGCTGGCGTTCTTGCGGGTTATTTCCCGGCTAGAAAGGCGGTGCAGGTTAGTGCTATTGAGGCTATGCGGGCGGAGTGATTATCAAGAAAGGAGGTGCATGATGTTTGATTTTGATCGGTGGACAGAAATTTGGGTGACAATCACTCGTAATAAGACCCGTAGCCTGATGACCTGTTTTGGCGTATTTTGGGGAATCTTGATGCTTGTGATCCTGCTGGGTTGTGGTACTGGTATGGGCAATGCGATCATGGCGAGCGTAAAGGGCTTTTCGACCAATTCAGTCTTTTTTTATTCAGACCGGACAAGTGAACCTTATAAAGGATTCAATAAAGGACGGCAATGGAGCATGCGTAACAGGGATTTGGAAAGTATAACCCGTAATGTTGAGGGCATTGAGTATATCTCGCCGATTCTTTGGGGTAATAGTTCCGATAAGAACGTGGTGCATGGGCAGTTGAGTGGAACATATAATGTGAAGGGTGTTACGTCGGATTATTTTCATATTGAGAGTCAGAAAGTGCATTATGGACGCTTGCTGAATAGTGTGGATGAGAAGGAGAAGCGAAAGGTTTGTCTGATTGGAAGTAAGGTGAATGAGAACCTTTTCCGTGGAGGTGATCCCTGTGGCCAGTATGTTCGGGTGAACGGAATTTATTATCAGGTGGTTGGCGTAGTAGAGCAGGTCGCTTCCAATATCAATATTGGAGGTCGTTCGGAAGAGAGCGTTTTCTTGCCTTTCCGGACAATGCAACAAACCTTGAATCAGGGTGATATTTTGCATTTCTTGTGTGTGTGCGTCAAGAATGGTTTCAATATTGAAACGGTGATTGGTGAGATCAAGGCGATCATGTTTGCCCAGAATGAGATCGCGCCTACGGATCCGCAAGCGTTGGGTGTCGTAAATATCGCGACTCAGTTCGAGACGATCCAGATGCTTTTTATAGGTGTAGATATCTTGGTCTGGTTGGTTGGTTTGGGAACATTGTTCGCGGGAATTATTGGTGTAAGTAATATCATGATGGTGACCGTAAAGGAACGTACTCGTGAGATAGGAGTCCGTAGGGCCTTGGGTGCTACGCCTTTTAATATCATTTCTCAGATCATGAGCGAGAGTTTGGTCTTGACAGCCTTGGCGGGTTTGCTTGGGTTGAGCCTTGGCGTTTATTTGCTGGATGTCCTGAACACGATTCTTCTGGCTCAAGCAGGGGGAAAGGATCCTTTCCTGGTCGATCCGAGTGTGGATATCGAGACAGCGGTGGCGGCTACGGTGATTCTTCTGTTTAGTGGAATGTTGGCTGGATTGATTCCTGCCTGGCGAGCTATGCAAATTAAGGCGATCGATGCGATTCGTGATGAGTGATCGTGTTTGGGAGAATGAATGAAAAAGATAAGTATGAACGGATAAATAGAGAGAAAGGAAATGAAAAATCAAGTGGTGAAGAAAATCTTGCGGATCGTGTTGCTGTCGTTGGTGGGCATCGCCGTGATCTGGACATTTTACTTCTTATGGAAAAAAGCACAGCCGGTAGAGACAGTTTATGAAATTGTTTCTCCGGAGAAAGGAACGGTAGAGACAAAGACCGTGGCGACAGGTAATGTAGAACCGCGTTACGAGGTGGAAATCAAGCCACAGATATCCGGAATTATCTCGGAACTCCGGAAAGAGGCGGGTGATATGGTGAAGGTGGGTGATATCATCGCCGTCATTAAGGTTATTCCGGAGATGGTTCAGCTGAATAGCGCTGAGTCTCGAGTGAATGTGGCCCGTATCTCGTTGGAGCAGGTTGAGCAAACTTATAAGAGGGATAAAGCCCTGTTTGATCAAGGCGTGATCTCTCGTGAGGATTACGATCTGTCGAATGCGAATTATTTGAAGGCCAAGGAGGAATTGTCCACAGCGCAGAGTGAGTTGGAGATTGTGCGAGACGGTATCGCTCGCAATTCGAATGTCAGCAGTACGACGCAAATCAGGAGTACCATTAGTGGTATGATTTTGGATATTCCCGTTAAGGTCGGTAACTCCGTGATCCAGGCTAATAATTTTAATGATGGAACGACAATCGCGACGGTTGCGGATATGTCGGATATGCTCTTTGTCGGTAAAGTGGATGAGACGGAAATCGGTAGAATCAATACGGGAATGCCTATTAAACTGACGGTGGGCGCATTGGAGAGCCAGACTTTTGATGCGGCATTAGAGTATGTATCACCTAAAGGCAAGGAGGAAAATGGCGCGATCCAATTTGAGGTAAAGGCCGCTGTGAAGATGCCGGAAGATGCTTTTATTCGTGCCGGATACAGTGCGAATGCGGAGATCGTATTAAAAAGGGCGGAAAATGTCCTGACGATTCCGGAAAGTACGGTGGAGTTCAAGGGTGATTCCACGTTTGTGTACCTGTTGAAGCAAGAGACTCCTAAGCAGCTGTTTGAGAAGCATCCTGTAAAGGTCGGACTTTCGGATGGCATAAAGATCGAGATCAAGGAGGGATTGACGGATTCGGATAAGATTCGTGGTTCGGAAGTGAAACCGGATGAGAAAGAATAGGAGAGTGGATTTATGAGGAAAAGAGTGATTTGCCCGTTGGCATGGATGGCTTTTTGGCTGGTAGGCGCATCGTCGCTCTCGGCGCAAGATCATCCGGAGCTCTGGAGCTTGGAACGATGTATCCGTTATGCCCAGGAGAATAATATAGACCTGAAGCAAAAGGAGCAAGAGAAGGAAAGTCGTGATATCGAATTGAATACAAGTAAATGGAGTTGGTTACCGGCCGTGAACGCTAATACGGCGCAAAGCTTTCAGTTCGGACGATCGACAACTAAGTCGGGAGTGATCGTTGACCAAAGTGCCCAAAATACGACATTTAACATTAGTCTCGACATGCCTTTGTTTGATGGCTTAAAGACACCAAATGATATAGCCGCTCGCCGGTTAAGCCTTAAGGCCGCTATGGAAAGCTTGAACAAGGCAAAAGAGGATTTGGCTATTAATGTCGCCTCTTATTATTTGCAGGTTCTATATAATAAGGAGTTATTAAAGGTCGCCGAGCTTCAAGTCGTTCTCGATAATGAGCAGGTAAGCAAGACTGAAGCGATGGTTAATAACGGCAAGGTTCCTCTCTCGCAATTGTATGACATGAAGGCCCAGCTGGCTAAGGATGAGGCGACATTGGTTGAGTCGAGAAATAATGTGAGCTTAGCTTTGCTTGACTTGGCGCAGAGCCTGGAGTTGGAGCGGAGCAATAAGGATTTTGATATCGAGACTCCTGAACAGGTGGATGTCGTGGCTGAGAATATGGGCAGTTTGTTGCCTCCGGATCATATCTATGAGAATGCCTTGACATTTAAGCCTCAGATTAAGGAGCAAGAGTATCTGTTAGCGAGCGCGAAGAAGAATCTGAACGTCGCCCGTTCGGAATATTATCCGAAATTGAATTTGGGCGCTAGTTATAGTAACGGTTATTACCATTCCTCGATGGGTGGGGAGTTTGTTGATACCCGTTCCTTCTCCGAGCAGTTGAAACAGAACGGACAGAATATTATTGGTTTTAGCTTGTCTATTCCATTGTTTAACCGTTTACAGGTACGGAATAGTGTCCGTCAGGCAAAAGTGAATATACGGAATCAGGAGTTGATGCTCGAGAATACCCGCAAGGCCTTGTATAAGGAGATCCAACAAGCCTATTTTAACGCTACGGCTGCCCAAGAGAAATATACGGCTTCGGGTAAGTCGGTTGTCGCGAGCAAAGAGGCGTTCGAGTATGCCCAGGCCAGTTATGAGGCAGGTAAGAGTACGGTCTTTGAGTTCAATGAGGCCAAGACCAAATATGCTCAGAGTTTGGCGGAACAGGCGCAGGCCAAATATGATTATATCTTCCGGGCAAAAATCTTGGATTTTTACAATGGCGTGGAAATCAAGTTATGATCGGGTTGTATGAGATTGGTATATATTTATCATAGTGGTTTTGCCATAGAAGGTGACGGCTTTTCTATCCTTTTTGATTTTTATCGTGATGCCTTGTTGGCGGATGGTAGCCACTATGTTCATGACCATTTGTTGAAACGTGAGGGTCCGTTGTATGTCTTTGCCTCTCATTTCCATCCGGATCATTTTAATCCGGAGATCCTGACATGGAAAGAGGAAAAGCCGGATACGATTTATCTCTTGTCGAGGGATATCCTCAAGCGTCGGCGTGCGAAAGAGAGTGATGCTCGTTTTCTCCGTGTTGGTGATATTTATCAGGATGGCCTGTTATGGGTAAAAGCGTTTGGCTCGACCGATGTGGGTGTCTCTTTCCTATTGCGATTAGAGGGAAAAACAATTTTTCATGCGGGCGATTTGAATAATTGGCATTGGACTGACGAGTCGACTCCCGAAGAGGTGAAGGATGCGGAAGGACGTTACTTGAAGGAGGTTAGCCGGTTGAGGGAAGAGACAGATAAGCTTGATTTGGCAATGTTTCCGGTAGATCCCCGGTTGGGAAGCGACTTCGATCGGGGTGCCCGGCAATTGGTGGATCGCTTGCGAATCGCTATATTTGTCCCGATGCATTATTGGGAGATGCCCGATAAGACAAAGGTGGTAGAGCCATATGTGACTGGAAAAGGAACCCGTTTTTGTCTGTTGCCGTCTCCCGGGGCATCTGTGGAATTTTAAGAATTTGGAATATGGAGATTAAGAGTAGGTTTGATCATTTCAACATCAATGTGTTGGATTTGGAAAGAAGTATCGCTTTCTATGGGAAGGCGTTAGGGTTAAAAGAGCATCACCGGAAGGAGGCCGCTGACGGTTCGTTCATATTGGTTTACCTGACAGATGGTGTCAGCCCGTTCTTGTTGGAGTTGACTTGGTTGCGTGATCATAAGGAGCCTTATGAATTGGGAGAGAATGAGAGCCATCTTTGTTTTCGGGTAGCGGGCGATTACGATAAGATCCGCGAATATCACCGGGAAATGGGTGCGGTTTGTTTCGAAAATGAGGCAATGGGGCTCTATTTTATTAACGATCCGGACGATTATTGGATTGAGATTTTACCGGCTTCCGATCCCCGATAATTAGATAGAGAGAGTAATGTTGGGGGGACAAATGATAATTATTAAGCGTTCTCATGAAAAAAATTATGAAATTATGTTGCCGCTTAGATTAAACCTATTTATATTTGTTCCCTGTAACATAATAAACAATTAACACATTATTAATCCTAAATATAAAATCATGGAGAAACCTTATGTAGTAGGTATTGATATAGGTGGTACCAATACTGTTTATGGTGTAGTTGACGCTAGAGGTACAATTCTTTATAGCGGTTCTATCAAGACTGGTAAGTATGCGGATATTAATGATTATGTTCGGGAATTATCAGTAGGTTTGAAACAAGTTATTGATCAGGCCGGTGGTCCGGAGAAGATCAAAGGTATTGGTGTTGGTGCGCCTAACGGCAACTTCTTTAATGGTTGCATCGAGTTCGCTCCGAACTTGCCATGGAAGGGTAAAATTCCTTTGGCACAGTTGATCAGCGAGAGCGTGAATAATATTCCTGTCGCTTTGACAAATGACGCGAATGCGGCAGCAATTGGTGAGATGACTTATGGTGCGGCTCGTGGTATGAAGGATTTCATTGAGATCACTTTAGGTACGGGTGTTGGTAGCGGTATCGTCATCGGTGGTAATCTGGTTTATGGACACGATGGTTTCGCTGGTGAGCTGGGTCACGTGATCATGCGCCGGAATAATGGTCGTCAATGCGGTTGCGGTCGTTGCGGTTGTTTGGAGGCTTATACTTCCGCTACGGGTGTGGCTCGTACGGCTCGTGAGTATCTGGAGATCCGTAAGGAGGACAGCGTCTTGAGAGAGCTGGATCCGGATGAGATCACCTCTAAGGATGTTTACGATGCGGCTATGAAGAATGATAAGCTGGCATTGGATATTTTCGAGGCTACAGGTACTATGTTGGGTGAGGCGTTCGCTGATTTCGTAGCATTCTCTAGTCCTGAGGCTATTATCTTGTTCGGTGGCTTGACTAAAGCGGGCGATTTGTTGATGAACCCGATCAAGCGTGCGATGGACAAGAATATGTTGAAGGTATTCGAGGGCAAGACGAAACTGATCTTCTCTCAATTGAAAGAAAGTGATGCCGCTGTCTTGGGTGCCAGCGCATTAGGTTGGGAAGTCAAGGAGCAAGATCCCAATTTGAACGTCTGATTTATTATTTCCGCTGAGGAAAAGACAACAATTTAACTCAAGCACGGGTCTCACGAGAGTAGCGAGAAGGCTGCCGAGTGTGATCCGTGCTTTTTATATGGATATGAAACAGATAACGGAACATCCTTTATATCAATTTGAGTATTGTCCTCGTTGTGGGGCAAAAGCTTTCACGGTCCGTAACGAGAAGGCAAAACAATGCGAGGCGTGTGGTTTTGTCTATTATTTTAATCCTTCTGCGGCGGTTGCCTGTTTTATCCGTAATGCTCATGGCGAGTTGCTTTTGGTGCGTCGCAAGAAAGATCCGGCTAAAGGTACGCTTGATCTGCCGGGAGGTTTTGTGGATATGTTTGAGACTGCCGAGGAGGCCGTGCGACGGGAAGTTCGTGAGGAGACCGGGCTCCAGGTGGTTCGTTCTCGCTATCTTTTCTCAATACCCAATCTTTATCCCTATTCCGGTTTTCTTGTACATACGTTAGATCTGTTTTATGAATGTGAGGTGAGCCATTTTGAGGCTGCCCGGGCGGATGATGACGCGGAGGCCATCTTGGTCATGCCTCGGGAGTCTTTGGATCCGGAAGCGTTCGGTTTGGATTCGATCCGTAAAGCCATTGCGCTCTATCGGGAGATGGAATGATCGAAGTCCATTTTCCAATACACTGCAGTGAAATTCCAAATACACTGCAGTGGGATTTGAAATACACTATGATGCGCCTGGCGTTACACAATAGTACGTGTCAGCCTTCGCGTACGTACGTGTCGATTTACGGGAGCGATCGTGTCGGCCAACACATACGTATGTATGCGCCATCACGTACTATTGTGTATTCAATGCCCGATTCTCAGGGGCTATCGTTCGGCTTTAGGGGCGAGTCTTTCAAAAAGATGGCCCTAAATCGTGCGCTAATGGCAGTTTTTATGTAAGTTCGCGCTATATGCTTGAATGCGATTAATCAAAGAATAGGGAGTAATGAAAAAAGTACTTGTTCCATTATGCCTGGTGCTGGGTAGCCATTTGGCGAACGGACAAAGGTCATATCAGTTTTCCTCGGCCGATCGTTTGTTCGTCGAGGGACGGGATTTGTTTGAGTTAAAGGATTATGCGGGTTGCATAGATAAATTGGATGCTTTCAAGAAGCATTCGAAAGATGCGGACTTGATTCAGGAAGCTGATTTCATGCTCGCCTGTTCCGCTTTTGAGCAGGGATTACCTGAAGCCCTTGAGTTATTGGAGGGCTTTTTGGATGCCTATCCCTCGACACGCCATGCGGACGAGATCTCATTTCTGGTCGGTTCCGCCTATTTTGAGCGTGAGGATTACGACCGTGCCATTTATTGGTTCCGGGAGGCAGATATAGATATGCTTTCGGCAGATCAACAGGAGACATGTACTTTCCGCTTGGCCTATTCCCTTTTAAGAACTGGCGAGGTCGAGGAGGCGAAAGGTTATTTTGCCCGTATCGCTGAGATCGGGGATACTTATCGGGACGCGTCGGCCTACTATGTCGCTTATATAGATTATTCGACGGGTGATTATAACCGGGCTTTGGCGGAATTTTCCAGATTGGGCAACCATCCGGAGTTCCAGCGGCGGGCTCGTTATTATATGGCACAGATCTATTTTATCCAGCGTAAATATGATAAGGTGCTCCGTGAGGGTAAGGAGCTGTTGGCTGATGATCTGGGACCGGAGGAGAATAGCGAGATCTATCGGATCGTAGGAGCTTCCTATTATTATAAAGGTGATGAGGCCAGGGCTTTGCCTATGTTGAAGCGATATGCGGAAACGACTGACGCGCCATCAAGGGGAGATCTTTATGTCCTGGGTGTTTGCTATTACAATCAGGGAGATTACCGGAATGCGGTGAAAGCCTTGGGACAGGCTGTTCATGAGAACGATGAGTTGACGCAGAACGCTTATCTTTATTTGGGACAAAGCTACCTGAAACTGAATGATAAGAATAATGCTCGTATGGCCTTTGAGGTCGCGGCTACCTCTTCGTATGATAAGATGGTTCAGGAAGCGGCCATGTATAATTATGCCTTGCTGATCCACGAGACGGCCTTTACCGGATTTGGTGAGTCCGTGACGATTTTTGAGGATTTCCTGAATGATTTCCCAAGTTCCAAATATGCCGATAAGGTTAACGATTATTTGGTTGAGGTCTATCTGACAACCAAGAATTATGAGGCGGCTCTCGGGTCGATCAATAAGATTAACCATCCGAGCGCGAAGATCTTACAGGCGAAACAAAAGATCCTTTTCCAGTTGGGTACGCAAGCCTTCACGAATACAAAGATGGAGGAGGCGCTTGACCTGTTCAACCAGTCGATCGCTTTGGGGGCTTACGATACGGAATCACGAGATGATGCCTATTTCTGGCGTGCGGAGGTCTATTACCGTATGGGCGAGTATCGCCGGGCGATCTCGGATATCCGTACTTATTTGAGTAATACCCGTCAGAAGAGTTCGGATATGTATGCTTTAGCCTACTATAATATGGGTTATAGCTATTTCAAGTTGAAAGACTACAGTGAGGCATTGAGCCGGTTCCGTCAGTATGTGGATTTGGAGAAGAATGAGAAACAACCGGCTGTTGCCGACGCCTATAATAGGATTGGCGATTGCCTCTTCAACGATCGTCAGTTTGCCCAGGCGGAAGAGAATTATAATTATGCCGCTCATCTTCAACCATCAGCAGGTGATTATTCCTTGTATCAGAAGGGCTTCGTGATGGGCTTGCAAAAGAATTACAAGGGTAAGATCAATGTGCTGGATCAGTTGATCCGGGATTTCCCTCAATCGCAATATGTGGATGATGCCCTGTTTGAGAAGGGACGTTCTTATGTCTTGCTCGACAATAATACGCAGGCCGCGTCGACCTTCAAACAATTGATCCGTGAGTATCCTCAAAGCAGCTTGGCCCGGAAAGGTGGAGTTCAATTAGGATTGATTTATTATAACGCGAACCAATTGGAGAAGGCGATCGAGGCTTATAAGGAGGTGATCAATAATTATCCGGGAAGTGATGAGGCCAAGGTTGCGTTGCAAGACCTGAAATCGGTTTATGTGGATCTTGATAACGTAGAGGCTTATGCCAATTATGTCAATTCGTTGGGCGGTAATATCCGGATCGATGCCAGCGAGCAGGATTCGCTTACTTATCTGGCGGCCGAGAAGATGTTTATGCGGGGTGATAATGACCGGGCTCGTCAGAGCTTGCTGAATTATCTCGAGAATTTCCCGGCGGGTGCCTTCCGCTCGAACGCGAACTATTATTTGGCAAGTATCGCTTTTGCTGCCAAGGACTATGCTGAGGCGAAACGACTCTTCGAGCAGGTTTTGGCCAGTGGTGATATGAAGTTTGCCGAGGAGTCGCAGGCTCGAAAGGCGGAGATCGAATATATGGATAAGGATTACGCGAATGCTTTGGAAAGCTTCAAGCGTTTGCGGGCTATCGCCGAGAATCCGGATAACCAACAGGCTGCGAAATTGGGTATGATGCGTTGCGCGGTCAATATTAATCGAACGAATGAGGCTCTTGAGGCGGCTAATGATCTTTTGAAGGACGCCAAGTTATCGCCCGAGTTGGCGATCGAGGCTCGTTATGTCCGGGCAAAAGCCTATTTGGAGGAAGGACATGGTGAGAAGGCTTTGGCGGATCTGAAGGCCATCAGCGAGGACACGCGTACGGTCCAAGGAGCGGAAGCTAAATATCTGTTGGCTCGACTCTATTTTGATCAGAATAAGGATAAGGAGGCGGAGGCTGTCTTGATGAATTTCATTGAGAACGGAACGCCGCATCAGTATTGGTTGGCTCGTGGCTTTATCTTGTTGGCTGATATTTATATCCGTCAGGGAGATAATTTCCAGGCACGACAGTATCTGGTCAGCTTGCGTAATAATTACAGTGGAGATGATGAGATCGCTTCGATGATAGAGGAGAGATTGGCTAAAATACAGACTAATAAGAATGAAGGCAATGAAAACTCAATATAATAAGGCTATTGGTGTCGCTCTCCTTTTGGGGGCTGTTGGCGTGGTGAACGCGCAAGAGGATTTGACGAAGAAGAACGCTTTGGAGCGGGAAATGACCTTGGAGCGTGAATATGATCCGACGGTGTTGGACGCGAATAAGGTCAATACGTTACCGGCGATTAAGGAGCCGGAGGCACGTAAGATCCCGATTGATTATTCCGATTATACGATACCGGCCAGTCCGGCGCCCCAGATCGGTATCTTGCCCGCCGGGAATATGATGACTGAGATTGCCCATAACAAACGACGCGGTTATTTGAACCTGGGTGTGGGCACTTACCTGAATATTAACGGAGATGTCGGTTATCATATCTTGAGTACGGAGAAGGACAAGTTGAATGTTTGGTATTCGCATCGTTCGACCAACGGGAATGTCTCTTATTCACAGCTGGACGACGTGAAGGTCAAGGCGAAGATTAACGATAACCTGGGTGGTGTGGGCTATACGCACGCTTTTGATAAGATGCTTTTGAATATGGGCTTGCGTTATGGTTATTCCGCTTTCAATTATTATGGATTGCCCAACGGTAACTCTTCAAGCTTGCCTCTCGAGCAACAATTGGAGCAGGTTGATCGTGAGACCAATCAGGTGAACCAGACGATCATGGCCAAGGTGGGTGTCGAGTCGAAGGAAGGAGCGGATGTCGGTTATCTGCTGGATGTGGATTATATCCGTTTCTCCCATAAATATGGTTTGGGAAAACCGGCTGAAGGTCCGGCGGAGAATACGATCGACGTTAAGTTTGGCTTGAACGCCGGCTTTAATGGAAATATGCGTGTTGGTTTGGATGGTCAGTTCGAGTATTTCAACTACTCTTTACCTGAAGAGACCAAGGCGGCGAATGGAACTTTCTATGTTTGCGAGTTCGAGAATCATGCGGAGGGCACACTCTCTCCTTACTATCGGATAGAGGGCGATAACTGGAACGTGAAACTGGGGGCGAGCGTGATGTTTGTCACGGGAGAGAACAGTAAGTTCATGGCCTCTCCGAATATCGCGGCCGACGTGGAAGTAGCGGAGAAAACGCAATTCTATTTGAACGCTGGCGGAAAACTCTATTCCAATAGTATGTATGAGACCTCATTGGTGAACCGTTATGTGGATCCTACTTGTGAGTTGGCACCTTCCCGCAATTGGTTGGATGCTCAACTTGGTCTTCGGAGCGGTATTGTGCCTGGTTTCTGGTTTGATATTTTTGGTGGCTATAAGATCACGAGTAGCGATGTACTCTTCTTGCCGTCAAGAACCTACATGAGTGGACATTTCGGTAATTTCAGCCAGGCTATGCCCGATGTCGATACGAAGCTCCTGTTTGCGGGTGTTAATTTGAAATATAGTTATCAACAACTTTTCGACATCCAGTTGAAAGGTGTTTATAACCATTGGACAGCGACTTATGGAGACTCCTGGATTGGCGGCGAAGTGAATGGTGATCTTGAGTATGTCTGGGGTAAACCGAAAGTGGAGATAACGGCTGGCGTAACGGTTCATCCGATCCAAAAGCTGGCGATCGCTTTGGATTATTATTTGGCGACCGATCGTTATACCGAACTGGATGGAGCTAATCCATTGAAGATGAATAATATTAATGAACTGAACCTGACAGGAAGCTATACGTTTAACGATACTTTTGGGGTATACGCTAAATTGAATAATGTCCTGTTCCAGGAGTATGAGTTGTATTACGGCTATCCGATGCAAAAGTTCAGCGCGATGGTTGGCGTGAATATCAACTTTTAAGTTATAGCTTGTGGGCGACATAGACATTAAGCGGATCTCTCCCCTCAAGCGGCGGATTAAGTTGCTTGAGGGTGCCATGTTGACCTGTGTCGGTGGAATGGCGCTCGCTTTTTATCAGGAGGAGGATATGGTAGGTTATTACCTGGCATTCCTCTTTGGCGTATTGTATATTTGGAAATATTATACGCTTTTGCAGCTGGATAAGCGGCAGTTCTTGGCGAACGTGGTCGAGCAACGGACGATTGAGTTGCGTTCGCAGCGCGACGCTATCCGGGCGGAATCGCAGAAGTTATCAAATGCGTTGACGAAACTGGCCGAGGCTCAGGATGAGTTGGTTCGTAAGGAGCGAATGGCTTCGATCGGGCAGCTGACGAAAGGTTTGGTGGATCGTATTCTCAATCCATTGAATTATATCAATAATTTTGGTCGCCTTTCGATGTCGTTGATCGAGGATCTGGAACACAATGTGGAGGCGGATCATAAGGCGGGTAACACGATCAATTACGAGGATAGCCGGGAGCTGTTGTCGATGTTGAGCGATAACATGACGAAAATCGTGAAACACGGCGATAGTACGGTGCGGATCGTGAAGGCAATGGAGGAGATCTTGAAGGAACAGATGGGCGCTTGTGTCCCGGTTGAGGTTAACGAGTTATGTCGGGCCAATGTCGCCTTGTTCGAGAAGAGAAATGTCAAGCAACTGCGTGAGTTATCCGTTGAGGTATCGACCATGCTGTTATCGACCTCGATCAAGATCGACTTGAGCGTGGGACAGATCGGGAAAATGTTCCAGGCATTGTTGGATAATAGCCTGTATGCTGTCGGACGCAAAAAATATGGGGAAGGAGATCGCCCGGAAATCCGGGTTGGCTTGAGTATCGAGGCGAATAATTTGAGGATCTCGATTTGGGATAATGGTATTGGGATGGATGAGGTCGTGCGTGAGCAGGCTTTCTCGCCCTTTTTTACGACAAGATCGACCGCTGAGGCAGCCGGCGTGGGTTTGTATCTCTGTCGTGAGGTCGTGATGAACCATAAAGGCACTATACGTCTGGAGTCTGTCAAGGACGAGTTTACGGAGGTGGTTATATTGTTACCGATTTATTAAGCTCGAATGGGATATGGTAGATGATCTGAATCATGAGATAAAAAGACTGAAGACGAGAATACGTCTGATAGAGCAGCTCTCGACAACCGGGTTGGTCCTGATTGGCGTGATTATCTTGACAAAGTCGTATTCTTATATTTCTGTGGTCGTCATTATCCTTTTGCTTTTGCAATTGGTCAAGGCACTCTCGCAACGTCAATTGAAGGTGAAGACTTACCTGGTCAAGGAGGTGGAACAGCGCACGGAAGAGATTCGTTCAGAGAAAGACGCCATCCAGGAGGAATCGATGAAATTGGCGAATGCCTTGCGTGACTTGGGTGAGGCGCAAGATGAGTTGGTCCGCCAGGAACGGATGGCGACGATCGGGCAGCTGACAAAAGGTTTGGTAGACCGTATTCTCAATCCCTTGAATTATATCAACAATTTCTCCAATCTGACGGCTGGCCTGGCGAAGGATTTACGGGAGAACCTGGAAAGCCAGAAAGAGCGGATGGATCGGGAGACCTATGAGGATTCTTTGGAGTTGCTGGAGATGATGGACAAGAATCTCTCCAAGATATCCGAGCATGGATATAATACGGTACGGATCGTCAAGGCGATGGAGGAGCTGTTAAAGGACCACCGGAGTAATTTGGCGTTGACGAACGTGAATGATCTTTGCCGGGTGACATTGAAGAAGATCAATAAGCGTTATGGGGCCGTTATTCAGGAAAAAGGTATACGTATAGACTTTGAGCCGCTGACCTTATCGTTGATGCTCCCGATGGATGTCGAGCAGATGCTGAAGGTCATGAGTAATATTATGGTGAACTCCATTTATGCCCTGCAGCGCAAGTTGGAGACTACGAGTTTTGACCCGTTGATCAAGTTGACGTTGCGGCTGGAGGCTGATGAGCTGGAGATCCGGGTTTGGGATAACGGTACGGGAATTGATGAGCGCTTGCGTGATAAGATTTTCGCTCCTTTTTTCACGACGAAGACCACGAGTGAGGCGGCCGGTATTGGCCTTTATCTCTGCCGTGAGATTATCCAGAACCATCGTGGGACAATCTCGGTGAACAGTGAGAAGGGCATGTTTACGGAAATGCTTATCCGTATCCCGATTTACCTGTCGGATAGCGGCAAGAGAAAACAGGAAGAGGAATCAGTAAAAGGCGATGCTTATGGAAAATGAGGAAAACTTACGGATAGAACAGTTGAAAGCGCAGATCGAGCGTTTGGAAAAGCTCTCCTCCTTGGGGATGCTAAGTGCGGGCATCGCTCACGAGATACAGAATCCCCTGAATTTCGTGATCAATTTCAGTAAGCTGTCGGATAAGCTTTTGGAAGACCTGTCGGATATCCTGGAAGAGGAGAAGGAGGTTCTTTCACCCGAGACGTTGGACAAGCTTTCCTCTTTCCAGGAGGAGCTGGAGGGCATTTTGTCTGATTTGCATGATAACTTGCATAAGATCGAAGCGCACGGGAACCGAGCCATGGCCATTATCCGAGGCATTTTATTGTATTCGAGAGGTAAGGATGATGAGTTTGTGGAGTGTGATCCTGTTGAGATTGTTCGGGAGTACATTCGTCTGGCCTATCATTCGATGCGGGCCTCTTATAAGGGTTTCAATATTTCCATTCATGAGGAGATCGGCGATAACATTCCAAAGGTGCGTATGATTCCCCAGGATTATAGTCGGGCGGTCTTGAACTTGATGAATAATGCCTGTTATGCGGTTTACAGTAAGTCGAAGATCGCGGCGGTTGGTTATCGTCCGGAGATAACGGTCAAGATGTGGGTTGATGCGGATGACTTATGCTTGTCGATTGAGGATAACGGCGTCGGTCTCTCGGAGACGGTGCGCCAGAATATGTTTACCGCCTTTTTCACAACCAAACCTTTGGGCGAGGGAACAGGTTTGGGACTTTCCATTACCCGGTCGATCATAGAGGATAAGCATAAAGGACGGATTGAGGTGGCTTCGGAAGAGGGCCTTTTCACACGATTCATGATCCGGATACCGATCGTGTGCGGGAAATAGAGAATAGATGGTATCTATATATAATATGATATTAAGGTAGGCTTATGGCGATTAAGATATTGAGTGTTGATGACGAACAGGATCTGGAATCCTTGTTGACACAATATTTCAGGCGGAAAATCCGCAAGGGAGAGTATGAGTTCTCTTTTGCTCATGATGGCGTAGAAGCCCTGGACATGATTTTGGCGCATCCGGATTTTGATATTATATTGAGCGATATTAATATGCCCGAGATGGATGGCTTGACACTTCTGACCAAGATCAACGAGATGCGTAACCCGGCATTGAAGTGTATTATTGTCTCCGCTTATGGCGATATGGAAAATATCCGTATGGCGATGAACCATGGCGCTTTCGATTTCGCGACAAAACCGATCGATATGGAGGATTTGGAGCGGACGATCGAGAAGGCAGTTCAACAAATCGCTTTTGTCAAGGAGGCGCAGAAGGAGCACGACCAGCTGGAGGCGATCCGTTACGACCTGAGTGTGGCGCAGGAGATCCAGCAGGCTATTTTGCCTAAGGTCTTTCCGCCTTTTCCCCAGTATGATCAGTTTGACATTTATGCCAGGATGAAGGCGGCTAAATCGGTGGGTGGCGATTTCTATGACTTCTTCATGATCGATGAGTCGCATCTGGGGCTGACCATCGCTGACGTATCGGATAAGGGCGTGCCTGCCGCTATTTTTATGGCCATCAGCCGGACGGTGATCCGGGCGAACGCGCTCTCCCAGCTTTCTCCGGCGAATTGTATGCGCAAGTCTAATGAGCTGTTGTGTAAGGAGAGCGTGAATGGTATGTTTGTCACCGCTTTCTATGCGATCCTGAACATCCTCACGGGCGAGCTTGTCTATTGTAATGCCGGACATAACCAACCCGTCGCTTGCCTTTCGGGAGAAAAGGCGAAGATGTTACCATTGACAGGCGGAATGGCCTTGGGCGTGATGTCAGGTTACGCCTATGCGGAGCGTACGCTTCAATTGTCTAAGGGCGACAGCCTGTTTTTCTATACGGATGGTGTTACGGAGGCGATGAATCCAGCTAATGATCTTTTTGGTGATCAACGTCTTCTCTCCGTATGCGAGGAATCGAGGGGATTATCGTCCGAGCGGATCGTAACGGAAGTCTCGACCGCTTTGGGCGCATTTGTCGGCGAGGCGGAGCAGAGCGACGACGTGACGATGATGGCATTGGTATATGGGCCTGCTCGGTAAGCGGGCCCTTGGGCCTTTCTCGTTTCGTAACCCTATTGGTTATACATATCTTTATTATAGAAGTCGAGAATACGGATCATCATGTTGTAGGCCGATTGGGCCGGGCTGTCGGGATTGATGGCTATGGCCTCGAGATAGCTGTTCAGGGCCAGACGGGTCTCACCCAGCTTGCGGTAAGCATTGCCTTTGAGGAACCAGGCCTGATCATCTTCCGGATGATTGGCCAGATGCTCATTTAAAAGGGATAGAGCCTCTTGTGTCTGCCCATCCGCGATCATTTTCTTTATCTTTTCCATTTATGTTCCTTTTTTCTTGTTGATTCTGCCGCGAAGATAGGAGAGAATTGCTTTTTTGACGTATGTCCCGATAAAAAATAGGATCAAGCATGAAAAACCTCGATTATTTGTGTATGTTTGCACTCGATTTTCGATAAGTAGAATACCATATGCAAAAGAACCTAGTCATAGTTGAGTCACCAGCCAAGGCTAAAACCATCGAGAAGTTCTTAGGAAAGGACTATAAGGTCATGTCGAGTTACGGACATATCCGCGACTTGAAGGCTAAAGAGTTCAGTATAGACTTCGAGCACAACTACGCGCCCGAGTATGTTATCCCTACGGATAAGAAGAAATTGGTGTCGGAACTGAAGGCCGCCGCTAAAGAGGCTAGTCAAGTCTGGCTCGCTTCCGATGAGGACCGCGAGGGAGAGGCGATCTCATGGCATCTTTACGTTGTCTTGGGTCTGAAACCGGAGAACTCGAAGCGAATCGTTTTCCACGAGATTACGAAGAGTGCTATCTTGCGTGCGATCGAGACGCCGCGGGATATCGATATCAACTTGGTGAATGCCCAGCAGGCTCGTCGTGTGCTTGACCGGATTGTCGGTTTCGAGCTTTCGCCTATCCTGTGGAAAAAGGTGAAGCCCGCTTTGTCCGCCGGCCGTGTCCAGTCGGTTGCTGTCCGCCTGATCGCGGAGCGTGAGCGTGAGATCAACGCGTTCGTGGCTGAGGCAGCTTATCGGGTAATCGCCAATTTCATTTTGCCGGATGGTACGACCGTGCTGAAGGCGGAATTGAACCGGCGCTTGAAAGATGAGAAAGAGGTTGCCGCATTTTTGGAGGCTTGCGCCAAGGCTTCGTTCACGATCGAGGACATTACTCGTAAGCCGGTGAAGAAATCGCCCGCTCCTCCTTTCACTACTTCTACGTTACAACAGGAGGCAGCCCGTAAGTTGGGTTATTCCGTTTCGCAGACGATGATGATCGCCCAGCGGCTTTATGAGTCCGGATTGATCACCTATATGCGTACGGACTCGGTGAACTTGAGTGACCTGGCATTGGGAACGGCTAAGGAGGAGATCTTGAAGACTTATGGCGAGAAATATTATAAGTTCCGCCAGTATCATACGAAAAGTAAAGGGGCGCAAGAGGCTCACGAGGCCATTCGCCCGACCTATATCAGCAATGAGGAGATTGAGGGGACGGCGCAGGAGCGACGTCTTTACGACCTGATCCGCAAGCGGACAATCGCCTCGCAGATGGCGGACGCCGAATTGGAGCGCACGACCATCTCTGTAGCCGTCAGTGGTCAGACGGAGAAATTCGTGGCTGTGGGAGAGGTACTCTCTTTCGACGGTTTCTTGCAGGTTTATCGTGAGAGCTCGGACGACGAGAACGAACGTGAGCAGGAGAACGGCATCTTGCCACCGGTCAAGAAGGGCGAGTCGTTAAGCTTGGGCGATATGGTCGCTACCGAGCGTTTCACGCAGCGTCCGCCCCGTTATACGGAGGCTAGCCTGGTACGTCGTATGGAGGAATTGGGTATCGGACGTCCTTCCACTTATGCGCCGACAATCCAGACCATTCAGAATCGTGAGTATGTAATGAAAGGAGATAAGGAGGGCGTTGAGCGGGCTTATAAGGTTGTGACGCTCTCGAAAGATGGGAAGATTTGCTCTGTCGAGAAACGCGAGATTTACGGCGCCGACAGGAATAAGCTGATCCCGACCGATATCGGCTTTGTGGTGAATGATTTCCTGATGTCCTATTTCCCGGACGTACTCGATTATAATTTTACGGCTAACGTCGAGAAGGAGTTCGACTTGATCGCCGAGGGCGAGATGGAATGGACATCCGCTATTGATAAGTTCTATAAGCTTTTCCATCCGATTGTCGTGAAGACGACGGAGACCCGCATGGAGCATCGGGTGGGTGAGCGTGAGTTGGGTGTCGATCCGGCAACGGGCGAGGCTGTC
>ERZ779737.274-NODE-274-length-51198-cov-3.981894_pt1 | contig 51198 bp, 35 predicted proteins | sample MGYA00511889_ERZ779737 | MGnify/ENA primary metagenome ERZ779737 (study PRJEB29588, sample SAMEA2163575) | human gut metagenome | biome: human gut; feature: human-associated habitat; material: faeces | place: Denmark | collected 2008/2010 ... | reverse complement strand
AGGGGTACAAGGTTCTCGGTCACGTTGAAAATTTCTTGCCGGATGTAGTCATTCATTTGCGCTTCCGTCAGGTATTCACGCTTTAAGGCAAGCGCATTAGTTTTCATCCCGTATTCATGGGCAACACATTTATCAAGTAACTGCTGTATCTTTTTGAAGTTGGTTTCTCTGAAATCTTCCATATACGTTGTGCATTAAAATCGGTTTGGGTTACAAAGATAAGGGATGGATACCGTTTTCAAAGCAAACAAAAGCAGGAGAAAGGAAGAAATATGCAACATCTTCGTTAATAAAGCATAAATATAAGGTTGCTAAAACGGCGAAAGTACTCTTTCTTTTTCTTTTCGTCAGGAAGTACACTTTTAGTACGCCCGATAAAAAGAAAAACCCTTGATAATCAGTCGATCATCAAGGGTTTGAAGTACCCAGACCCGGGGTCGAACCGGGACGGATTGCTCCACTGGTGTTTGAGACCAGCGCGTCTACCGATTCCGCCATCTGGGCGATTGCGGGTGCAAAGGTACAAATAAAAATTGAAATAGCAAACTTTTTGGTGATTTTTTTTCTGAAAAAACAATTCCAAGGGCGAAAAAAGCTAAAAATGTGTTTTATTTCTCCTATTCTTTATTAAATTCTTAGAAAAGATTTGGCTTTCTCGCAGATAATGAGTAATTTTACACTTGAATTTAGTAACTTATAAAAAATGAACTATAATATGACACTTAATGATAATAATAATTATTGTGTGATTCTCGCAGGTGGAAAAGGTCGAAGACTTTGGCCATGCAGTCGGAGCAGTCATCCAAAACAGTTCATTGACTTCTTTGGAGTCGGACGTACCCAATTGCAGCAGACATTCGATCGCATGGCAAAGATAGTACCTGCCGACCATATTTATATCAATACCAACGAGGAATATGTAGATTTGGTGAAAGAGCAGTTGCCAGAGGTATCTGCCGATCGCATTATGGCTGAGCCTATTCATCGCAATACGGCTCCAAGTATGGCTTGGGCTAACCATCGCATCTCCATGCTGAACCCTGATGCGTGCATCATCAATACTCCTTCCGATCAGGCCATCTTCAATGAAGAGGCTTTCCGCAAGAATGTATTGGAGGGCTTGGCGTTTGTTGCAGCTAACGACCGTTTCCTGACGATGGCAGTCAAGCCTACCCGTCCAGAACCGGGTTATGGTTATATCCAGATGGGCGATATGGTAGAAGAGGATATCTATGCCGTACAGTCGTTTACGGAGAAACCTGAGCGTGATTTCGCCAAGATCTTTGTTGAGAGTGGAGAGTTCTATTGGAATACAGGTATCTTCCTGAGCAATGTCAAGCATCTGCGTGAGTGCTTCTGCAAGATTCTGCCTCCTGTGCTTCGTGAGTATGACAAGAAATATCCGGAGTTCAGCATAGAGACGGAGAATGCCTATATGAAGGAGACCTTTTCTTCTTACCCTAATATCTCGGTAGATTTTGGCGTATTGGACAAGCCATCCAATGCCTGCATGATGAAATGCGACTTCGGATGGGCCGACCTGGGTACCTGGCACAGTATCTATGAGGCGATGCAGAAGAGCGAGGATGACAATGTGGTGATAGACAGCGACGTCTTCATCGAGGATTGCCATAATACGGTGGTGAAGATGCCGAAGGGCAAGCTTGCCGTACTCAATGGTCTTGATGGCTTTATCGTTGCCGAGAAAGACAATGTGCTCCTGGTATGCAAGAAGGAAGATTCTTCTGCCCTTATTCGCAAGTATGTGAATGAGATACAGATGAAGAAGGGCGATGAATACGTATAGGATAGAAAAAGAGCAGCGAATCTTCGCTGCTCTTTTTTATTGCTTATAACTTCTGGAATTCTGTATAAATCTTGTTGGCGATTTCCTTGAACTCCTCTTCAGAGAGCTTGAGGTGCTCCTTGCGGAAGTTCACGTCTGCCTCACTGTTCATAGGAATGAGATGGATGTGAGCGTGAGGAACTTCCAGTCCCAAAACCACCTGAGCCACCTTCTTGCATGGGAAGGCTGCCTTGATAGCCTTGGCTACTTTCTTGGCGAATACTTCAAACTCAGCCAGGTCTGCATCCTCCATATCGAAGATGTAGTCCACTTCCTTGCGAGGAATCACCAAAGTATGTCCTTTGCCGATAGGGCTAATGTCGAGGAAAGCATAGAACTTGTCGCTTTCTGCACACTTGTAGCTAGGAATCTCTCCTGCTGCAATCTTTGAAAAAATGCTTGCCATAATCTCTATTTCTGTTTAAAATGAATAATATGTCTTGATGGGCTTACATATAACATAAAAAGGAACCGTCATACGGGCATCACTGTCCGTATGATAGTTCCTTTATTCTTTTTATTCAAATGAAATCTTGTCGATGCGAAGATTAATGGTTCCACGAGGGATCTTGATCTCTGCAATTTCACCAACCTTCTTGTTGAGCAATCCCTGTGCGATAGGGGTCTTGATGGAAATCTTGCCTTCCTTCAGGTTAGCCTCGCTCTCGCTCACGATGGTATAGGTCATCTTTGCCTTGTTAGCCATGTTGGTCATCTCTACCTTCGACATGATCTGCACGCTGTCGGTGCTGAGCTGCTTGGTGTCGATGATTTTAGCCTCGGCAATGGTGAGCTTCAGACGATTGATCTTATCTTCTAGATGAGCCTGAGCCTCTTTAGCGGCATCATACTCAGAGTTCTCACTTAAATCACCCTTATCGCGGGCTTCAGCAATTGCGGCTGATGCCTTAGGGCGCTCTACAGTTACGAGCTGTTTCAGCTCAGCTACGAGATTGTCGTAGCCTTCTTGTGACATGTAAGCCATAATTTTCTTTTTGTTTATTGTTATTAATTAAGTTGGCAGGAGGCATAAAAAATAAAGAATTCCAGTGCCTGTTGAGCACCGGAATCCTATATCTTATTGTGTCTCTTGTTTATCCTTTTGTTTGTAATCCGATTGCAAAGATAGGACTTTATTTCTGAATCACCAAACTTTTTGGGGGAAATTTTGCAAAACGAGAAGCTTTTCCTGCTTTTATTCAACTTTCCGTCGCTTTTCTTTCCAAATATCCTCCCTTGCCTCTTACGTATTCTATTAATTCGCTAAAAATCTGATTATTGCGCAGTATCTCCGGATTACCGGTCATAATCATCTGTTTCCGAGCTCGGGTAATGGCGACATTCAGCTTGCGGTCGATGATGGCTCCGTCTTCCACAAAGCTGTTGCCGGCAAGAAAATCGAGCTGCCAGATGTTCTGGATGGTGAAACTGTAGATGATGACATCACGCTGACTGCCCTGATAGCGCTCTACGGTGTCGATGCTGATCTTTTCCAGTTCCGGGATGCCCAGCTTTTCGATGCCTTTGCGCACCATGGCTATCTGGTTGCGATAGGGTACGATGACGCCCACCGTCTTCTGGGCATCAAACCTGTCGCCGTAGAAACGGTGGATGCGGCGAAGCATATCCACTACGATTTCTGCCTCGTTGGCATTGATTTTGTCCGACACATTCGGTTCCTTGCAGAATCTGGAAGGGAGGAAGATCATGCGGTGTTCCTTCAGCAGGTCATCAAGTGCATCTTCTGATGGGAGGGTGTACGACAGTTCCGACTCCAACTGATGCGGACAAGGTACGGGTTCCAGTTTCTCCCGGCGATAGAACATCCGGTTTGGAAACTCGGCAATTTCCGGATGCATCCGTCCCTGTCGGCGCAGGATGCCGATGAATTCGGTGCGCTCCTCGTGGTCTTCCCATCTGATCAGGCGCTCGAAGAGGGAGTTGCGGCAGTTGGTGAGGCAGATGTCCTGCAGGATACTCATATCGATGACACCCCCTTTCTGACTGTCGTTGATGGTAGGGATGCCCGAATCCTTCTCGCTCTGCTGCACGACGGCAGGCAACTGCTTGTAGTCGCCGATGAGGATGAACTTATCTACTGCCGATAGCAGACCGATGAGATTAGGCTCCAGTATCTGGCTCGACTCATCGATGATGGCAAGCTTGAAGTGCTTCAGCGTAAAGATGAAGGGCTTGGAGGTCATCATCGAAGTGGTGCCCACAATCACGCGCGTACCTATTATATATTGCTTGATAGCTTCCAGCTTCGGACAGTCGCTGATAGCCTTCTCTATCAGATAAGGGCGGAATCGCTCATCGCAGGAATACTCGCTGCCGAGGCGCAGAAATGGAATGCCGGAATCTACCAGCATCTCGCAGATTTCATCCACGGCACGGTTGGTATAGCTCATCAGCAGGATAGAGGAAGCAGGCTGAAAAGCTGACTTGCCTCCGGCGGCGATGCTTTCTGCTGTAGGCATTCCAGTTCCGTCGTTCAGTGCTTCTTCCACCATGAACTTCAGGGCACGACTGGTCTTTCCTGTTCCAGGAGGTCCCACGAGCAGGAAGTAATCCTGTGCCTGCTTGGCACGGAGGATGATGTCGTCCAATACATCGTCATAGTGTCTGGTCAATTCCTGCGAAGTGTCTCTCTCTGGAACACGCTGGCCCAGAAGAAGGTCGCGTTTGTCCTTTGGTGCACAGATAAACTGGTGCAGGTTGCGGATGCTTCCCCCCGTAGAGGCATCACTCGTTCCGTGTTCGATGGCATACGGCAGGTTCATCTCAAAGATGTCGGCGTTCTGCTGTCCATCGGTCAGGTGAACCACGATTTCATCGCTGTGAATCTCCTGCAGCACACCTTTATATAATATAGCCTTTCTCACATCCGGTTCTTCCTTGAGCTTGTAGGTATAGAGATACACCATATCGCCGATGCGGAAATTGGGTAGGAAGTCCTTGCCCTGGTCGGGTACGCTCAGGGTGATGGTATCATATCCGCTTCCGGCGCAGCTCTGTTCCTTTCGGATGATGTGCAGGTCGGTATAGATATTTCCGGCATCCTTCTTCTCTGTGAGTGGCATGGTCCAGAGGTCAGAACTTGATGTGTTCGTTCCTTCCTGTGCGCCCACCTTGCTGATCATCTGTTCCCGCAAGACGAAGGTCATCATGCGGCAGAAGTAGGCTTCCTCCAGTGGAGAAAGGTCGTGGAGCGGTTTGGTGATGGCTTCTATCTGTGGTTTCAGATACTTGTTGTAGAAGAAGTCCTGAGTGCCTGCCACATTCAATACCTCGGGGGTAAACTCGTTCAGCGCATGTTCGAAACCCTCCTTGGCTATCTCGAAGGAGGCGGCTACCAGCTGGTTGCGGTATTGGATGGCTTCCTTGAAGAGCTTCTGGTAGTAGGCTACCACCATCAGTCCGTCCTGTGGACGGTATTTGGAGTAGAGCAATCGGATGTTCACGCGGTCGTTGCTCAACTTGAAGTTGTGCTGCAATACACCATAGTAGAGCAGGAGCTGCACATAGTGAGGCTCCAGCTGATAACTGTGATAACCCGGATCTACCTGATGGGTTTCGATATTCATGTTGCGTCCTGATTTCTGTTCCACCAGCAGTTTGCAGTCGGTGGTCATCAGATCCACACGCCCCTGAATGCCAAGGGCTTCGCAGACGAACGAAGGTTCCAGAATGGCTTTCTTCCGGTCGTAAAGACTTTCGCCACGTAAAGCCGTCATCTGTGCCTGAGATGCGGTGCGTGGAAAGAGGATATCCACTACCTGCTGCAGATTGAAAGCCTGCAGGCTGGCATCGGTATAGAACTTCTTGGGGTCAAACCAGGGACAGGTGCAGAATTCCAGGGCTTTCTCCCGGAAGTTTGTCTTCACCGTCTCGTTCATCTGGTATTTGCCGTGGCTGTTGATGATGTCATCCAGCGCAGCTCCGGCAAAGTTACCCAGCAGGGTAGCCTGGGTGTTGGCTCTGGGCTTCATCAGGTTGAGAAGATAGAGCAGGGGATGATGACCGAAAGCCGTAAAACAGGTGGCGATGCTACTGATATCTACCAGATAATCCGGTTCCACCACGATGAGGCGGGGAGTGATGATGGGCTGCTTCACCTGACAGTCGAGCAGGTTGAGCTGCATCCCTTCCTTCAGGATATCCCAGAGATAGGTATGGTCGATATGATTCTCCTCATCCTTCAACTGCACGAGATATTCCTCCTCATCGGCATCCTGGTCGATGTCCACACGGATGAAATCTCCGTCCCAGTTCTTCACGATGCATCGGATACGGCGGTTGTTGATTTTCAGTCCCTTCTGATAAGGTCGGGGAGTATGCGGAATGAGTACGTTGAGTTCGTGGGGAACATCCACTCCGAAGACTGCTGAGATGAAGAGGGCGAGGGCACGTGCATCGTATTTCAGGTCTTCGCCCGAAAGCGGTTCCTGCGAGTTGCTGTGTCGGCGCATGGTCTGGATGGCAATCTTGTCTGCCACCTTGATGCCGCGTGCCTTGCAGAGATAGTCCACCTGTGAGAAAAGGTTACCGAAAGCCTGTTTCGTATCCTTTACTCCTTCGTGGCAGCAGAGGATGAGCGTGTCGTGCATCATCTTGTTGCGGGTCTGCGGTTCCAGTTCTGGGAGCATCAGGAGTTCCCTTACCCTTTGAAATAGTTCTGCGGCGCTGATATTGTTCTGATTCATGAATTGTTGCTTAATCTTGAAAGATGTTTACCTCATCTTTTTCCTCGAAAATGCGATTATTGGCTGTTTTTATTCCCATTATGGTAAAATGTTGTATTCTCTTTTCAGCCAAAGTTCGAAGACAGGATCGACGAATGAGAAATCTTGAAGATGTTTCTCAACGAGATCTTTCTCTACTAATACTTTCTTGTTACGTGTGATACTCTGTGGCTGCCCCAGACCATACGTCTCTACGACATCCTTGGCATTGAAGTGCTTTTCGCCAGAAGCGATGGCTTTCAACATGCCGATTTGGGTGGGAGTGAGCTCGTCCATCTCTGTCAAGAACAAGTCTTCGTTGGTGTCCAAAACCAGTTGGAGCTGGTTGTCGAGGAGTTCTTGCGTCACCTCTTTGTCTGTGTGTGACCATAGGAAGAAGCAATATTGCTGTACGTACCAAGAGTTATACTTCACTCTTTCGCATAGACATTCTGCTTGGCTCTCAGAGATAGTTTTTCCTGTCTTCTTAAAATTGCTCATGATGTATGGAATCCAATATTCCTTGGCTATTCTCTTCAGGTTCATTAGTTGTCCAAACTTAAAGAAAGGACTGTTCGCCTTGTTGAAAATATCTTTCATCATGTGCATCTTGCTGCCGTAGAGACAATAGGTGGTATGGTGCTGCAACTGCCATTCAGCCCTCAGCATAGCTTCAAGGTTCTTCCATTTTTGCAGGTTGGCGAGTTGCTGAAACTCATCGATGCAGACGATAATCTTGATGCCTTTAGCCTCGGCTATCCTTTCGGGGAGTTGCAGAATGTTTTCAGGACTTTCCTTTACAGGATTCACCTTTAGGTTGACCTCTACGCTATTCATTGGGTCGGAAGCTATCGTGATGCTTGGGGTAAAACGATTGATAAATTTCACTAAGTCAGATAATTTCTGTTCCAATGTGGAAGAAACTCCTTGTATCACGATGGAGGCAAATTTGTTGTAGAATTCTTCCTCCGTATGAATCTTGGAGGCATCCATGAAGCAAACCTTTATTTTGGATTCTTCCTGCATTAATTCTTCCATAGAGGTTCTGACAAGCGAAGATTTTCCCCATCTTCTTGGAGATACCAAGATGACGTTGATGCCGTGGCGAAGGAAATTCTTCAGTTCCCTTCTGTCTTCTACTCTGTCGATAAAACTCTCTTTCTCAGCGAGTCTTCCATAAATAAAGGGTATATCCATAATCAATTTTTTATAAGTGATGGCGCAAAGTTACAAAAATTATAAATACTCTTATAATAAATGCATTTATAATTATGGATAATTAACGAGGTGATGGGAAAAAGAAGTATTCCATTAAGTATTTTTTTCGTATGAAAGCCTTGCCGTATCATTTCTTTTTTGTATATTTGTAGCCCCCAAATGAAAGATGGGATATTATTAATCTAAAAAAATAAACGAATGACAAAAGAAGAATTGATGCATAGAGCTATTGAGCTCTCAAAGAATAGTGTGAAGACCGGTGGCGGACCTTTCGGTGCCGTTATCGCCAAGGACGGAATCATCATAGCTGAGGCTTCCAACAGCGTAACCATCGACCTCGATCCTACGGCACATGCCGAGGTGAACTGTGTGCGCCAGGCTTGTTTCAAGCTGAAGACCTTCAATCTGGAGGGCTGCGAGATTTATACCTCCTGCGAGCCATGCCCGATGTGTCTGGGTGCTATCTACTGGGCACATCTCGACCGTATCTATTATGCCAACGACAGAAAGGATGCAGCCAAGATAGGTTTCGATGATGAGTTTATCTACGAGGAGATAGACCGCAAGATAGAAGACCGCCATAAGCCGATGATTGCCCTGATGCGAGATGAGGCGCTGGGTGCTTTCCGCATGTGGGAGGAAAGTACAGAAAAAACGGAGTATTAATACTCCGTTTTTTCTTTTATACAACGAATTATTCTACTAAAAGAACCGATTTCTCAGATTTTCTTTGTAATTTTGCCGCCAATTTCAGAAAGCCCTGAATTCTGGAAGATGGAAATTCTCTAATTATTATAACGACAATGGAACAGTCAATAGAAAATCTCTACAAGCTTGACGGTAGAGTGCCCGTCGGTAAAGCACTCCCTTTTGGTCTTCAACATGTGTTGGCGATGTTCGTAAGTAACATTGCTCCAATTATGATCCTTGCCGGTGCGATAGGATTGGATAGTTCGGTGAGCGCTGTGCTCATCCAGAACTGTATGGTTATCGCCGGTATCGGTACTCTGTTACAGCTCTATCCGGTATGGCGCATCGGTTCCCGTCTTCCTATCGTGATGGGTATCTCCTTTACCTTCCTTTCGCTTGCCATCGCCATCGCCGGTGCTCATGGCATGGGTACGCTGATTGGTGCAGTCATCATCGGCGGTTTGGTAGAAGGTACGCTTGGTCTCTTTGCCAAGTACTGGATCAAGCTCATTCCGCCTGTAGTAGCCGCTACTGTGGTAACAGCCATCGGTTTCTCGCTGCTTCCTGTAGGCGCCAACTCTTTTGCCGGTGGTCAGGGTGCTGCCGACTTCGGTAGCATGAACAATTGGGTCGTGGGTTCAGTAACCTTGCTCGCTTGTCTCCTCTGCCAGATTTTTGCCAAGGGATTCCTCCGCTCTCTGTCGGTATTGGTTGGTCTGCTGGTAGGCTATGTCTTGGCTCTCTTTATGGGAATGATCGATTTTAGCGGACTTTCCGGTCTTTCTATCGTTGCCTTACCAAAGCTCCTTCCATTTACTCCGGAGTTTAATGTCGGTGCCATCCTCTCGGTGATAGCTGTTTATCTGGTTTCTGCCACAGAGACCATCGGTGATACTTCTGCGCTCTGCAACAGTGCCTTGAAGCGTAATCCTAATACCAAGGAGATGGGTGCAGCTGTCTGCTGTGATGGTTTCGTAAGCTCAGTATCGGGTCTCTTCGGATGTACTCCTATCACTTCGTTCAGCCAGAATGTAGGTTTGGCAGCCATGTCGGGAGTCGTAAACCGCTTTACCATTGCCTTGGGTGCCATCATCATGATTATCGGTGGTGTGTTCCCGGCTATCGGATATGTGCTCACCACCATTCCTCAGGCAGTATTGGGAGGCTGTACCATTATGATGTTTGGTAGCATCCTCTTTGCCGGTTTCGGTATGATGGCTCGCACGGGTTTCTCTCAGCGCAACATGGTCATCGTGAGTCTTTCACTCAGCGTGGGTCTCGGCTTTACATCAGCAACAGGTATGTTCAATATCTTCCCAGAGATTGTGCGCACCGTTTTTGCAGATAACTGTGTGGCTGTAGTCTTCCTGCTCGCCGTGATCCTGAACCTCGTATTGCCAAAGAATCTGGATAAGGCATAAGATTACTGTCCTCCCAGTCTTTCGAAGAAGGTGATGATTTCCTCGAAGGTCTTGAATTCATCGCTGCTATACTCGATGGTTGTACCCATGAAACCATCGCATGGGCGAGGGTCGATGAAGTAATCACCGTAGAGCAGGTTCTTCTGATTGCAGAAGATGATGTGGTTGTAGGCTGGGGTAGAGAGATATTCCTCTACCCAGGTCTGCACCTTCGCCATATATTCATGGTCGTTGGTTGGCGCTGGGGCTACGATATATACGTTGTAATGCTCTATCAGCATCTCGTAAGCCTTGTGCATCGAGCTGGTTGCCTTCATGTAACTGTCGTGCAGGGCATCGAAGTCTATATATACGATAGGGCGCTCCTTGCCGTTCTGCTTGTCGTCAATCCATCGGATTACCGGACAGAGATAGTGGAATGCCACCTTGTCGATGAGCCGGTGCTCGCCATGGAAGTGGATGGCCTGTGGATAGTGCTCGTGGAAGAGGTCGAAGGTATGCACTACCGGGTCTTCATCGCCGAAGAGACCATATACACGCTCCTGTTCCTCGGGAGTGATGTTCTGGAAGCAACGCTCGGTGAAGTCGCGGTATTCCTTGATAAGACCTTTGGTAACCATCAGTTCGTTCACTCCATCCTTTCTCGGGTTCTGGAACTCCTGCTTTCCGGTCATGCTGCTCATCGTGTTGCCCATCTCGAAGGCTGGGTTTACGAGGATGCGGTCGAATCCTTTCAGCAGCTCGGTGTACATTCCGCCCATCGAAGTACCGATGATGAGGTCGGGTTGCTCTGTCTCTGCCATCTTCTGCAGCATCTCTATGGCTTCTTCCGGATGAACCGGGATGTCTTCAGCCACGAGGGTAGCATTCGGCATCAGTTCCTGCAACATCTTTACGGTACCGCTCTGTGCAGAAGAGAGGAAGCCGTGCACATACATGATTTTCTTGCCCGACATCAGGTCGGGGAATTGCTTGATATATGAATTCATAATCTTATAATTTTTATTGGGGGGTAAGTCCTTAACTTCTTTCACTCCCAGTTATTTTCGCTGCAAAATTACGGTAAATTGCAGACAAAACAAAATTATTGGGTGATAAACTTTTCTGTTTCCGAAAAAAGTAGTAATTTTGCACCCAATAACCATATTAAAGTTCAAGTCATAATGGATTTACTGAAAGAAAGAATTATGCAGGAGGGCCGCTGCTTTCCTGGTGGAATCTTAAAAGTAGATAGCTTCGTAAATCATCAGATGGACCCAATCCTGATGATGGACCTGGCTAAGGAATTCGTGCGCCTTTTCAAGGACATCAAGTACAACAAGATTGTTACTATCGAGGCTTCGGGCATCGCTCCAGCCATCATGGTGGGTTATCTGACCAATCTTCCTGTTGTCTTCGTCAAGAAAAAGCAGCCTAAGACGATGGAGGGTATGATTACCTCGGTGGTTCACTCTTTTACCAAGGATCGTGACTATACGGTTTGCGTGAGCAACAGCTACCTGACTCCAGAGGATCACGTGATTTTCATCGATGACTTCCTCGCCAACGGTAACGCATCCAAGGGTGTGATGGATCTCTGCGAGAAGGCTGGTGCCAAGATTGAGGCGATGGGCTTCATCATCGAGAAGGCTTTCCAGCATGGTGGCGACTTCCTGCGCAAGGAGGGTATCCGTTATGAGGCGCTCGCAACCGTAGAGAGCCTGGATGATTGCAAGATTGTCTTGAAGTAATACACCTATTATTATATATTGTAAAAGCCGCCTGTTTATATGGGCGGCTTTTGCTGTTTTTTATATCGGCTATTTTACAATGTCTGCTGCATAGATTCCCATCGCCTTATAGCCTGTTGGGTTAGGATGGAGCCAGTCGTTGCTGGCGTATTCCCGCTTCATTCTTCTGTCATCATTCGGATCTTGAAGCAGCTTGGCGAAATCCAGGATGCCATCCACGTTCTTTGCCTGACTTCGGATCCAGTCGTTTACATAGAGGCGGGCAGCTTCATGGAAGTGGGTATAATATCCTGCGCCCTTGAAAGGAGTGATGGTTCCCAGATAAACTTTCATCTTCCGGGCTTTCGCCTTCTTCACCATTCCATGGATGCTCTCGATGATCTGCCGGGCTACGGTTTCGCTGCTGCCGCTCCTGGCTGCACCGATGTCGTTGACTCCCTCGAAGATCACCACCTTCTTGACGCCGCTCTGCATCAGGATGTCTCTGTCGAAACGTTCCTTGGCGAGGGCTCCGAAGCCGCCCGGTACGGTTACGCGGTTGTTGCCGATGCCCAGGTTCAGCACACCTTGATTGGTTATCTTATGCTTCAGCTGCAGCATCTCCGACATCACGTCGGGCCATCGGTTCTGGGCATTGTCGGTAGAGCATTTGCCATCGGTGATGGAATTTCCGATGATGGCGATGGCGCTCATGTTGTTGCTCATCGTATAGACATCGATGCCGCTGATGTTGTACCAGTGGTTTTCCCGGAAAGCCTTCGCAAAGTTGGAGTGGGCATTGGTTACACCTTTCATGATATAGGAGGTGGTGCGCGAACCCATGTGCACGGTTGGAATTTCGGGAGCCGATGTGTAGTTGATGGTAATGGCTACACGCTCCAGATTCCTGAGTTTGAACTTCAGGGCATTGCTCACAATCTGCTTGCCGGCAGGGATGATGGTCTTGTAGCTGTTGCCGAACTTGAAGTATTGCGCCGTCTTGGCATCGATGTCGGAGGAATCCTTGGCATGAGCGATGTAGATAGATCGGATCTCTACGGGTTGCATCGAATAGATGTTGCTCAACTTGAGGCGGATCACGTCGCCTCCTATGCTAACCTTTACCACCTGGCGTACCGAACGGTTAGTCATGCAATTGTTATAGGGCATAAATGATCTGACTACAGTTTGCGGAGCTGTGGCCCAGGTGCCTACCCAGTTCTGTGCCAGAGAATAAGTTGATAGGGCACAGAACATCATTAAGAAAACTAATAATCTTTTCATCATACGTGCAAAGTTAGATAGAAAAGGCAATAAAACCAAGAAATTTAAAAACTTTTTTCATAAAACTTTGGAGAATATTGAGAAAAGTTGTACCTTTGCCCAAAATTCTAACTAAAATATAAGTCTATGCAACCAACAAAAAGTTTTGCGATTCCATTGTCGTTCATTGGAATCATGTTTTTCTCTTTGGGCTTTGCCCTGGGTATTAATTCCTTGCTGGTGCCTGTATTGCAGGGGTCGCTGGGTATTTCCAATGCTGCCTCTTATCTCATCATCGCAGCCACCTTCATTCCGTTCCTGATTTTCGGTTATCCAGCCGGACTCACCATCAAGGCTATCGGTTACAAGAAGACGATGTCGCTGTCGTTTGTCATCTTCGCAGCAGCATTCTATCTCTTCATCCTTTCTGCCGATGAGAAGAGTTTCCCACTGTTCCTGCTTGCATCTTTTGTAAGTGGTGCTGCCAATGCCTATCTTCAGGCATCTGTCAACCCTTACATCACCATTCTGGGTCCTTTGGATAGTGCAGCCAAGCGCATCAGTATGATGGGTATCTGCAACAAGCTGGCGTGGCCAATCCCATCTATGTTCATCGTATGGCTGCTGGGCAAGGATGTGCATCTCATCGGAATCGAGGATTTGTCCAAGCCGTTCTGGATCATCATCGTAGCCTTCCTGGCTTTGGGTGTTCTGGCATTCCTGGCTCCATTACCAGAGGTAAAGGCTGCCGGAGAGGATGATTCTGAGGAGGAAGAGTCTGCTACCTGCACTTATGCGGCAACCAAGACCTCTGTCTTCCAGTTCACTCACTTGCTTTTGGGTTGTCTGGCGCTGTTCCTGTATGTAGGTGTTGAGACGGTTTCTCTCGGTACATTGGTAGATTATGCCAATTCCCTGGGTTTGCCGGGCGCAGCTAACTATGCCTGGATTGCTCCTATCGGTATTGTTATCGGTTACATCTGTGGTATCATTCTGATTCCTAAGTATATCAGTCAGGCAGTAGCCTTGAAGATCTGTTCGTTCCTGGCAATTGCCGGAGCTTTGCTGGTGGTTCTTACCCCAGCCGAGATTTCCATCTATTTCATCTCATTGATGGCATTGGGTTGTTCTCTGATGTGGCCTGCCCTCTGGCCATTGGCAATGGCAGATCTGGGTAAGTTTACCAAGGCAGGTTCTTCATTGCTCATCATGGCGATGTTTGGTGGAGCCGTTCTTCCTACGCTTTATGGCAGTCTGAAGGATGCAGTAGGTGCTCAGCAGGCATATTGGCTCTGTCTCCCTTGCTTCCTCTACATTTTGTATTACAGCATCCACGGCTACAAGATTCGTTCATAGTATCGTTTCTTATCAGCTGAGATGATAAAATAAGGTGTATCCTCTTTAGCCTTCGATGATGAAAGGCTAGGGGATACACCTTATTATATTATAGTCCTTTAATTTCCTGCTCTGTCAAACCAGTAATTAAAGCAATCTGCTCTATGCTCAATCCATTAGCCAGCATTTTGCGGGCAATGTCATTTTTCTCTTTGGTTCTTCCTTCTTCCATACCTTCCAGTCTTGCATTTCCCAAAACATCATTTTGAATCATGATGGCATTGATGTGCTCATCGTATGCATAACGTTCAGCATCCGACATGGAATAGTATTTCAGTTTCTCACGAGCTTCCTGCAGACCTGGTGCCTGGGTGTCTGGAGAGATGACTCCATTTTTCAGGTATTCAACCCATTCTTCCAATGGTGATTTAGCCACCTTATTGAATGCATTAACTCGAACCAGAATATAGGTTGGGAATATCTCTGAAGGCGATTTCCTCACTATCGTATCTTTCTCCTTGGTACTGATAATCAAGTGGTCTTGGGTATGCAAGCCCACGAAATTGTTCTGTCCCACATAAATATAGTCAGAACCCTTGCCCAGATCAAAGTACAGAATGCTGATTGAATATACCTTCTTCACCTCTTTGTAGGTATTTCCCAGATTGATATGATCGAAAATAGACTGATTCCACTTAAAATAAATGCTTTCACAATAATATAGAATACGGAATGCATGAATATCGACAATAATAATTTCTCCCTTGCTATTTTTGGCTTTGATATCTACACGATTAAATTTATCTTCAGCTGCCTGCTGGTTGCCTTCGCTTTCCAGAATATCAATAATCTTGATAGGTTCATTCAGAAATACAGTCAGGAAGCCTTCAAGCACCCCAAAGTTCGCCTTCTGGCGAAGCAAACGCTTGATGGCCCAGTCAAAACGTATGTATCTATCTCTTAGCTCTGTCATATTTACCTCCTTGGTTTTAATGATTCACTTATCCTTCTGCTGCAAAAAAAACTTTTGTTATGCTTGATAATAAATAGTATCTTCTGCATTTGACGGTTTGTATATACCAGCATCTGCGAACAGTCCTTCAAAGCATAAATCTTCGTCTAATTCAGGCCAATGAATACCATATCTACTCAATACGAAAGCCTTACGCTGGGCTGGTGTGGCGTTAGCAAGACGATTCCAACGACTGAAAGGATAGTTAGCCTTCCAGCCATTTTGGGTTTCTGCCCAAATATGGGCATCGTCAACCCAAACGCGATTTACTCTATATTGCTCCATAATATCTTGTTTTTGTATACCATTATCTAAGATGTGAAGCCCAGTTTCCGTTTTTATCCAAAATTCCTGCATCTATAAGAAATTTCAAAGATGCCTCTTTACTAGCTGTTGCAGCCTTTCTTGCAGCCTCTAATCTTTCTTGTCTTTTGCTATCAAATAAATCCATATTCTACCTCCTTGTTTTAATGATTCAACTTTCGTGCTGCAAAGATACGCTTTTCTTCTGAAAGATGCAAGGAATTATTGGAAAATGTTTGAGAGTGAGGGAGATAAAAAGAAAAAGGTGTATCCTCGCTTGCCCGATATGTTGGGCAAGAAGGATACACCTTATTATATATATGAGAGATATATGTCCGATTGCTTATTTCACAATCTTTGTTGTCTTGTTTCCACACTTCAGGATAAACAAGCCGTTGCCTGGGATATTGTTCTTCTGGAACTCGGAGGTTTTCATCTTGCATACCTGTTGACCTTCTGCATTATATACATAGGTATAAGGAGAAGAAGATTTGGCATCTGTTATCAGCTGACCGATACCCGTGGTAGTAGATTGCAGATAAACTTCATCCAGGAAGAATGCCTTGGAAGAAGTAAAGGTGAGCTTTGTCTTGCCCTTTGACTTTACTGTCACAACAGCTTCGTTCCATTGACCATTCTTCATAGGAATGCTCTGGATATCCAATTCTGCATTCTCTGCTGACAAATTGAGCGTAACATCAGCCTTACCAATAGGAGCACATTTAAAGGTAAGCTTTGCCTCACCATTCAACTCGAACTCTGGAGATGTGAGGGTGACATTAGCAGCCGAAGTCGTACCGAAACGACCACACTGGTTTCCACCCTTCTGATAATTGCAGGTCCATCCCTCAACATCAGGTGCAAAGGTTCCTGTAGCAAAGTCATGACTCAACATTGGTGGTACGAAACTGCCGTCATTGCCACCCGTACCCTGACACTTGTCAAAGGACTCGTGGAAGATGTATCCATCCTGTGAAGAGGCTACATTATAGTTGATGAATTTGAAAGAAGCCGTCTTATCTTCCGCCATGGCGATATCGCTGATAGAGATATTCATCAGTTTCTTACCATCCGTATTTTCATGCTGAGTGGTTGCGGCAGGAGTAGTCTTGCTACCTAAGGCATTGACCCCATTATAAGGCCAGGCGTCGCCCTTTTCATCATTTTCTTTCTTGCTGTTATCAGCAGGAATGAATGTAATATGCTCAAATTGGTTATATTCTGGATCATTGGTATTCGGCATATTGATTTCCCATATCTTTTCATCATAGTTGATATGATTGATGATGATACCCGAAGCTGCCAGACCCGCATCCCAGCCTTCCTGCTGGCGGTTTTCGATGATGTAATACTCATCACTGAAACCAGGGTTTGTGAATTTATAGGCATTACCTCCCTTGGCTACTGTAGCCATACCGGTCACTTCAACATTCTCGGTTAATTCAACTGGTTCTATCCAGCCGGCAGCATACTTCTCGTAAGCTGAATATCCGGCAGGACAATAGCTGTTGCCATTGTAGCTGCCAGAGCACATCAAATCCCAGGTTCCCATGCCATAAAAGCCTTTATACTGCGTATCATAAGCATCAGGGAAACCTAAGCAATGGGAGAATTCATGGCAGATGGTTCCGATACCATCTATTCTAGTATCAGAAGCCAACTCATTACTGCATGCATAGGTATAAACCTTTTTGTCTCCATACGCAGTAGGCATTGGCAAATTGTATTTATGCGGCCATATCGTATTGGCATCTCCACCTGTAGCTTCACCACGACCTGCATATAGGACAAATACAAGATCTACTTCTCCGTCATCATCCCAATCGTAAGGAGCGAGATTCCAACCATCATTCACGGCATTCTGGCAGGCTGCTGCTACCATGCCTTGCGGATTCTTGTCGCCACCATCCTTTGAGTTTTCACCATAAACCTCATAATTGGCAAGGGTATAAGGACCAGCAATATCAAAGGTCAGGTCGAACTGACCGTTGCTCTGTGCGTGAAAATAGTCCTTGACACTACCACGGAAGTTTCCTTCGCTGAAGCCTTCTTCGTTGGCTACTCTGTTATAGAATGCCTTAGGATCAGCCATCGAGAACTTCTTGTTGGAAAACTGAACCAGGATAATGAGGCAGCGTTTCTTTCCTATATAGGATACTTTCTGGCGGGCATTGGTACGGGCATTGGTCTTAACCAAGCCACCTCTCGTAAGATAAGGTCCCTGATTACTGGCTCTGAGTTCCTTGCTGCGCTGTACAAGATTCTCCATATTGGCTGTAACCAGCCCCTTTTCGGTCATCGTATAGTTCTTGCCATCCTTATCTTGCCAGAACTTCATAAACTCATCGCCCCGAAGCTGTACTTCGATTGTTTGACCATTGGCTAGTTTCAGCGTCTTCCAGATACCAGGCTTGGCAGGAATGGCATAAAGAGAAACTGTGGCCAAAGCTAAAATAATGAATGAAATTAGTTTTCTTTTCATAACGAGCTAATTAATGATTGATTGTCAGATGATTCTTATAAAATAAGAAAAACGATTTAAAAGAAAAAAGGAGAGAGGCGGTTTCTATTGAAACCGTCATTCTCTCCTATTTTTATCATTGATTAAGCCATAAGGCTTATCGTGTCAGCTTCATATTACCAACAAAGAAGAATGCTCGACCTGTAGGTTTCACATCAGGATAAGTGTAAAGGATTCCTGCCATCATACCCTCCTCAAAGGTAACAGTCTTCATATCAGCAGACCATGTACCCTCAATTGGATCTTCTGTCAACTTACCATCCTTGTAATTGAATGGAAGTACGTAACAAGGACCGAGTTCTCCACCAAAGTTATAAGCACCCAAAGCATATTGACCCATATCTTCAAATACTACACGACCCTTCTTTGTTTCCTTGTCAAAATAGTATGAAAGCTCTGCTACACAGGTTGACTCGCCATTAAATCCGCTTACATAAAGTTTCTTATTGAAGTCAGCCTCACTCTCATCAGAAGCACCAGAAATAGTCACATTCCAAGAAATAGGTTTACCACTTCTGTCAACACCGCTCAAAGTCCATTTACCCTGAAGTTTGCTGTAGAACTCAGAATCATTATCCTTCAAGGTGATGGTTGTGCTTGCATTCTCAGAAATCTTAGCACCCTTTGCATCTACGATGGTAACCTGGAAAGTACGAGGATCGTTGATATCATCATCGTCTACAGTCTCGATTTCTACGTTGCCTACACCATCAGAGATGTTGATAGTCTTATCAGTAACATAATAGTTAACATCTTCCTTTGCAGGATTAGCACCAACTTCCTTAAGCTCAACAGTAACGAAGACATTACCGTTGGTCTCGCCCTTCACTTCGATTGGAACGTTAAAGAGACCCTTACCCTCATTTACTGTCATTTCAGTTTGCGCCATTCCAACAGTAACATCTGAAGCAGAGTTCCATGAATCATCGTCGCTAGAGCAGGCTGCGAAGAAGGTTACTGCAGCCATCAACATGAACAATTTTATATATTTCATATTTTCTATTCTTTATTGTGATACAACTAGATTAATAACCTGGGTTCTGCTGACCTGCCAAGTTAGGGTTTGAATCCATCTCGGTCTTTGGAATAGGCCACAAGAAACGATGATCATCAGCTGCATAAGAGAGAGACTGGCCCATCTTCACAACGATACCGTCGAGATCAGGATTCTCATCATGTGTAGCATAACGTGCAAAACCCTTGCCAAGACGACGAACATCCATCATACGCATACCCTCACCGATGAACTCCTTCTGGCGCTCGTTCAGGATAACAGACAAGATGGTGTTAGCTGAGTAATCGTTTGGCTCATAGCCCTCGATACGCTTAGCCAGGAATGCCTTCAAGTACTTGTTGGCATTTTCTGTACTGCCCTGACGAGCCTCAGCCTCAGCAGCAATCAGATACATCTCTGAAGAACGGAACACCTTGCTCATGTTCATGATGTTGTTGGTTGTACCAGTACGGAGTGCTGCGTTACCAGGGAACTTATTCAATACGTATGCCTGATAATTTGTACCCTCTACATCAAGCTTCTGATATACCTTGAAGAAAGTATTGAAACGGACATCACCCTCACCATAGAGATTCAATACTGCGAATGTTGGGATATAGTCAGCACCAGTCTCTGAAGAGTTGATGTATTCTGCACCATTAGAGCCACCCAACTCAGTAGGGGTCATCGTAGGGCGGAAGATTACCTCAGTACCCTCATCATCTGTCCACATCTTAGCATAGTCTGCAATCTCTGTCAATGGGAACTTGCCAGAGTTGATAACAGCCTCAGCATTGTCAGCAGCAGTCTTCCAGTCACCCTTTACAAGGGCAACGCGAGCCTTGAATGCCTGTACAGCATAAGAAGAAACATAAGCTGCATTCGCAGCAACCATATCCTTTACATCTGCAGCACCTGAAGCCTCATACTTCTGAAGACCTGTCAATGCTACGTTGATATCATCCTCGATCAACTGATAAGTCTCATCCAGTGTGCTACGGCTTGGATAGGTAGCGATATCACCAGTTGGATTATAAGTTGTGGTCAAAGGAAGACCAGAAGCTGCCTTTGATGGCTCTGCCTTTGTATAGGTCTGGCAGTAGTGCTCTGCCAACCAGAAATACATATAGGCACGTACGAAATGAGCCTCTGCATCGTAGCGTACGAAATCTGTCTTGTCAGCATCAGCAATAGTTGCATCAGCAGACAACTTAGCTGCATTCTCTATAACAGAGTTACACTTAGCGATGACATTATATGCGCTCTGCCACATACCCTTGAGGTCGTTATCGGCAGATGTGAATGTACCATTAGAATAAACACCCTCACGGTTACCGTTGTTGATCAATCCGTGGAACTCGTCCATCTGGATGTCTGAGCGGTAAAGCCAAACACCAGATGTTACTGAGCGCATGTTGTTATAAAGCTGATTGCGGAATTGGCGAAGGTCTGCTGCTTTCTGAATAGCAGTCTTGTCATCCAACTTGCCGAAAGGAGCCTCGTCCATGGAGCAAGATGAGAAAGTCAATGCACCAATAAGCATCAATGAAAAATATATCTTCTTCATATTTTTTTTCTTTTTTTGTTAAGTTTAGAATGTTAACTCTGCACCAATAACAAACTGACGGGTGTTAGGATAGTTGAACTGAACCAAGTTGATATCTGGCTCTGGGTCATATCCCTTGAAGTCTGTAATGGTAAAGAGGTTACGTGCGATACCGAATACCTTAGCACCCTTGAGGCAACGTGTTGCAGCCATCCACTTCTTAGGCAACTCATACTGGACAGTAAGAGTCTTCATACGCAAGAATGATGCATCGCTCAACAAGTGGTCATCGAACTGGATATCATAGCCGTAAGCTGGGATATCAGTAATCTGACCAGGATGTGTCCAGATGTTCAACATCTCTACGCTCTGGTTGAAAGAAGTACCCTGGTTAGCATTCATGATAAAGTAGTTATCATTTACGGTCATGTACTTACCAGACTGCCATGCGAAGTCAGCGATAATGCTGAGACCCTTCCATGTGAAGTTGGTACCGAAACCACCGATCCATGGTGCATAGCGGTTCTTACCCAAGAATACAGAGTTCTCTTCCTCATTATAATTCTTAGTAACATTACCGTTCTTGTCGTAGTACATTGGCTCACCAGTACGAGGATCAACACCAGCATAGCGAACGCTGTAGAACTCACCGTAAGGGTGACCTACCTGGAGCTTCAAACCTGTATTGGCAATTACATACTCATCGCGACCAGCGAACAACTCAGTAATCTCATTCTTGTTGTAACCTACGTTAGCAGAAAGAGTCCAGCGGATATCCTTAGTCTTGATAAGATCCAAGTTAGCAGACAACTCAAAACCCTTGTTGGTCATGGCACCGATGTTACCAGCACCAGACTCAAAACCAGTAGTCATTGAGTAAGGAATGTCCATCAACATATCAGAAGTCTTGTTGATGTAGTAGTTAGCCTCGAGATTCAAACGATCGAACAAGCCGATGTTCAAGCCAAGGTTAAACTTGCTTACAGTCTCCCAAGTCAAGGTATAGTTACTTGCCTGTGAGATTGTGATAGAACCCTCACCATTATAGTTAGAACCGTTACCGAACAAACCATAATAGTCGTAAGCACCAGCACCAGAGTCGTTACCGGTTGTACCGTAGTTAGCGCTCAGAGAGAGGGCATCCAACCAAGAAACGTTCTTGAGGAAGTTTTCCTTCTTAGCATCCCACTTCAAACCAGCTGACCAGAATGTACCCCAACGGTGATCTGGAGCGAACTTAGAGCTACCATCACGACGGAGAGAACCATAAACATAATACTTCTCCAGGTAGTTGTACTCTACATTACCGAAGATAGAGTTGGCAACAACCTTCTCACGACTATCAGACTGTGAAGCAGGGTTCATTGTTGTACCAGCAGTAAGCAACAGGCGGCGCTCATCAGTCTGACCTTGTGAGTATGCGCCAAAACCTTTTGACTTCTCGAGACGTGTTTCCTCACCTACCAATACATTGAGATAGTGGTTGCCGAAGTTCTTGCGATACTCAGCAGTATGTGTGAGGGTATAAGCATAATAGCGAGAGAAGTTTGTCTGTACGCTACCAGATCTTGCAGCAATAGTCTGTCCCATTGGAGTAGTAACCTTATCATAAGGCAAGTTTCTACCATCCAATGTATAGTCATAACCGAACAAAGACTGAACAGCTGTAAATGTCAAGCCCTCGATTGGAGTAAGCTGCTCATTAAGAGACATATTCAATGTAACACGCTTACGTGAAACATCACTCTTAGAGATACCCCACCAAGGCATAGTGATACCACTATAGAGGAGCTTAGCTGCTCTGTCGCCCTTGATCATATTACCGTTATCATCGAAAGAATAGTAATAAGGAGCATCGTAAGGCAAAGCCATACGGGCAGCAACCAATGGGTTATTCAGATAGATTCCGCTATCATCATTCCATGCAGAGTTTACAGCATAATCCTGCACACCAAAGTTAGAGCTGTAACCAACCTTGAAGAACTTGTTAAGACGTGCATTGATACGAGCTGCCAATGTAGAACGGCGCATGTTTGACTGCTCAATCAAACCATCCTGCTCGTGGTGGTTGAAAGAGAGATAGTAGTTCATAGTCTGACCACCACCCTGCAATGTAGCATTGATATCAGATGTTGGAGCTGAGCTGCTCAACAACTCATCACGCCAGTTGGTGCTGATACCATACTTGCTTACCAGGTTTCTGATATTGTCGCTAACAGGCTGACCGATCAAGTCACGGAACTGGATGTACTGCTCTGAATTCATCATAGTAGTACCATCAGCAGTTGGAGTAGAAATACCATACTGAGCCTTTACTGTCATCTGAACAGACTCGTTGTACTTACCCTGCTTGCTGGTGATAACGATAACACCGTTAGCAGCACGAGAACCATAGATAGCTGTAGAAGCAGCATCCTTCAATACGGTGATATTAGCAATATCAGAAGGGTTCAATGTGCTGAAGAAGCTTGAAGAAATAGGTGAGCCATCGAGAATGAACAATGGCTGGTTAGATGAGTTGATAGAGTTGACACCACGCAGACGGATAGAAGCCGACTGTGAAGGGTCACCAGCAGAAGTCAATACAGACAAACCTGAAACCTGACCAGCAAGCGCATCGGTAAAGTTAGGGGTCACGATAGTCTGCAACTTCTTCTCACCAACGTTGGAAATAGCACCAACAACAGAACCCAGCTTCTTAGCAGCACCATAACCGGTGATGATAACCTGCTCGAGTGACTGACTTTCAGAGTCCAACAAGACGTTCATCTTTGCAGATGCCTTCAATCTCTTGGAAACCATACCAATGTATGAAATCTCCAACTCAGCATTAGGCTTCTGTAAAGTGAGCATGAAGTTACCGTCAATGTCGGTAACTGTACCTGTGTTAGTTCCTACAACCTTGATAGAAGCACCGATAATAGGGCTACCATCTTCAGAAGCAGTAACTTTACCAGAGATTTGACTTTGTGCAAAAGCCATGCTCGTACTGAGAGCAAGACCTGCAACTACTGTCATGAGTCTTTTTTCCATAAATCTCTCTCGTTTTAAATAAATAAATATATAATGTTTATAATTTCTTTCTCTCAACTTTTCTTATATGATTACTCACAAGGAGTTATCATCATCTTTTTGCCCCCACCTCTTGCCCCGAGGTGGAGATTTATGGGGAAAACGGCGATTTTTCATAATAAAGCTATTGGAATTAACTGGATGTATCATACCTTTGGGTATATTTTCGTAAATTCTTTATTTTTAATCATTTAAACATTTAAGTTATGGCGTATTTCAAGTTAGAATTCGGTTTCGGAAGAAGTAAGAGTGAGGGTAAGATTTCAGATACTGCGAATCTGGTAGATGAGCAGGTTGCGTTGGAGATTCCTGGATGGGATTTCGTGAATGATGAAGTGGAAAGGGCAAAACAGCAAGGACGCTTTAAAGTTGCTGGTAATTACCTTACTGCTGCCCGTTCCTTTACAAAGTTCATTGGTACTGACAACTGGCTTTTTTCTGATATGACGGCAGAAAAGCTGGAAAGCTATCAGCGATGGCTGCTGGGGCGCAATATCTGCCTGAACACATGTTCTGCTTATATGCGGGCTTTGCGGGCTATGCATCATAGAGCATTGCCGGTTCTCAATGCTGCTCCATTCAGTAAAGTGTTTACGGGGAGGACCAAGACCGAGAAACGTTGTATCTCACAATCAGAAATTCTGCAACTCAAAGCCTTGCCGCTACAGCCTGGAGGTTCTCTTTCCTTCGCTCGTGACATCTTCCTGTTTTCTTTTTATGCGATGGGAATGCCTTTTGTTGATATTGCCTATCTCAAGAAAAGCCAACTGAGAAACGGATGTATTTATTATGCCCGGCATAAGACGGGACAGCAGATACAGGTAGCACTATTGCCTGCGATGCTTGAAATCATCATGCGATATGAACAAAGAGATTCAGAATTTGTCTTTCCGATACTTTCAGACAAGGTAGAAGATTCAGTTTCCTCACCATCTGTTTCTGCCCGACTGCATCGTCAATATACAGCTCGATTGCGCCAGTACAACTACAATCTGCATCAGTTGTCTAAGATGTTGGGGCTGGCTAAACCCTTATCTTCTTACGTGGTTCGTCATTCTTGGGCAAGCATAGCTTATCTTCATCATCTGGACATCAGCTTGATAAGCAAGGCTTTGGGACATACCAAATCTTCAACCACCTTTATCTATATAAAAAGCCTTTTTGATTCCGACCTGTTCGAAGCAAACCAGACTTTGATGGAAGATCTGGGGTTATAGTCCTGTCGGGAAGTAGCCTCCTTTCGTTTATTGCCTGGTTACGGCAAGATATTGCCCTTTGGCAGGGCAATTTTGTGCCATTGCCAGGCACGAAACGATACGTCGGGAGGAAGAATTCTTCAGAGCTGCCATCTGTGATTTGGAATATGGTTTGCTGCCAGAGCCGTTTTGCTGGTAAAAATCCTACTCTCGATTTCTCTCTTCACTCTTCACCAAATCGTCTGAAACCCCGATAAACACAGGGGTTGCGAGAGGATAAACGCTGAGCCGCTTACTTATCACGAAGCTCGGTCATCATTGATGACCAGCGCTGGTCTTCAATGATGGCTGAAGCAGGGAGCATGGAATGATCTCGGAGCCTCAAAAAATACAGGGTGAAGAGAGGTGAAGAGTAGTGAAAAGTGCATGGCCACTCTTCACCCGTGCAAACCTCTTATATACAGTTGGTTATGTCGTATTTGTGAAGAGTGAAGAGTGTTTTTGAAAGTAGCTCTCTATTCATCAAACTCAGCCAAACTCCTTCGGAAAATGTGAGAGATTGCCGCAAAACTCCTTCGAAAAATGTGAGTATTTAACATAAAACTCCTTTATAAAATGTGATAAATATATTTAAAACTCCTTCGAAATATGTGATTTTTCTTGCTTAATACCATGATTTTTAGTACTTTTGCAAAAAACAAATAAAAAGCGTATGGAAAGACTTCTAATTCACCAATTGTTAAAATGGAAAGAGAGCACCCATCGAAAACCGCTTGTCTTAGAAGGAGCAAGACAGGTAGGCAAAACCTGGTTGTTAAGAGAATTCGGCAAAAAGTATTTCAAAGATGTTTGCTATATCAACTTTGAGCAAAAAGACAGGTCGGAAAGCATCTTTGCGGGCGACCTTTCGTCCCAATTCATCATCGAGCAGCTATCCATCTATCATGGAAAGCCAATCAAACCACAAACCACACTCATCGTATTTGATGAAGTGCAAGAAATGCCTCGTGCCCTTACATCACTAAAGTATTTTTGTGAGGAAGCACCCGAATACGCCATTTGTTGTGCGGGCTCTCTGCTGGGCATAGCATTGCATGAAGGCACATCTTTCCCTGTTGGAAAAACTGACTTTCTGCATCTATACCCTCTAACATTCAAGGAGTTTCTTCTTGCCAACGGCGAGCAGATGTTAGTTGACTATATACAGCAAGGCAACAGAAACGTAAAAGCTTTCGAACCGCGACTCATTGATTATCTCAAGAGATACATGATAGTAGGAGGAATGCCTGCTGTTGTTAACGAATGGCTTGACACCAAGGATTTTACGAAGGTAGAGAAAATTCAGAAACAACTGATTGCTGCATACCAAAAAGACTTCTCCAAACATGCACCTCATCAAATGGTCGAGAAAATAAGATATGTGTGGAATAGTATCACCTCCCAACTTGCCAAGGAAAACAAAAAGTTTGTCTACGGTTTGGTAAGAGAAGGAGCCAGGGCAAGAGAATATGAGGATGCCATCATGTGGCTTTGTGATGCAGGCGAAACTATCCGCACCCACAATGTTAGCAAACCAGACGTTCCAATATCCGCATATGTTGATTTGAAATCATTCAAGGTATTCCTGCTGGATGTTGGCTTGCTGAGAGCCATGAGCGGAGTGTCGCCTAAGGTTATCTTAGACGGCAGCAGAATTTTTGAGGAATTTAAGGGCGCATTGACAGAACAATTTGTCTGTCAGGAGCTTCAGCAATTTTCTGACACCCTCCAGACCAATTATTATTGGACGTCCTCTGCCACCTCGGAAATAGACTTTATTATCTCTGATGGCCTTGATGTCTATCCATTAGAGGTAAAAGCAGGCGTTACGATGAATGCCAAGAGCCTCAAGCTCTATGTGGAGAAATACTCTCCCAAATGGGCTATCCGTACCAGCCTCTTGCCATACGAGCGTAATGCCGAGGCTAAAACGCTGAATATTCCTCTCTATATGCTCTTTGTTCTCGGAAAGGAGCTGGAGACTGAAAGCTAGAATTTAAAAGTGTCCTCACTGACGGACTTTGCTGCCCCAGTGAGGAACAAACAACAACTACGAGGTAAGCAACCACTTCCATACTGGTATCACTTCAATCTTCAAGTCATCCAGTTCTATCGTCTCCTCTTCATCCATCGTAATAACAAAAAGTCTACTTCCTGGATACCTCTTCTGATAAGCATTCAAAGCCCCCAATTCTCGCTCACGAGTAGCAGCATCCTTGATACTATACGACACTTGGAAAGCACATTGATGCTCAAAGAGACAAAAGTCCACCTCCACATTATTATGATAATAGAAGAGATCTTCCCCATACTTCTCATGCAGGTGAATGGCTACCAAATTCTCCAAGAGAGATGTTTCTGGATCAAAGAGGAATAGACTCAGAAAACCATTATCTATAAAGTAATACTTCTGGTTCGACATTCTATCTTGTAATTTTGCGCAAATGTTTTCTGTGGAGAAGACCAGGCAAGTGTCCTTGATATATCTCAGATAGTCCACTATCGTCTCTTGCTTTACCTTTCCAGCCACAGTAGAAACCAGATTAGCCAGTCTGTTATAAGACTGTGGCTGCTTTACGCTCTCAGAAAGTTTACGTATCAAAGTCTTCATAGCCAGAGGGTTACGGATTCCGTATCTGGTAATTAAATCTCCAAAGTAAATCTTGTTGTATAGATTGCCCAACCACTCTCGCTTAAACTGATTATCAACAATCACCAATTCTGGCAAACCGCCAATATGAAAATACTCCAGAAAAGCCCTCTTGAGGTCAGAATTTTGTAGATACTCCCACTGCGCAGGCAAGGAGATATGCTGGGCTGTCAAGTATTCCTGAAAGGAGAAAGGAAAAACGGGCTGCACCATATATCTGCCACCAAGCGTAGTAGAAATCTCGCTACTCAGCATCTTGGCGTTGCTACCAGTGATATACACTCTATATTTCTGGTCAGCAAGTCTGCGTGCAAATTTCTCCCACCCATCAATGATTTGTATCTCGTCGAGCATGAAGATAGGCTGATGCCCATACATCTCCTCGTAAGCCTGCTTGATGGCATCCAGGTCGGAAAGCTGGAGATTTTCCAATCGGTCGTCCTCAAAATTGAAGTAAAGGATTTCCTCTGGCAGATGTCCCTGAGCTATCATCTCTTGGGCACGCTGATATAGCAAGTAAGACTTACCGGCTCTTCTTAGTCCTACCAGCACATAGTTAGAATGAGGTTCGAAGCTGATGTTTCTTTTCACCATCTCCACATTTTGAATCATCCTTTGGTTCTCCGCTATCAGCAGTTTTGCTATTCTCTTGTCCATATCTTCCGTTTTATGTTAATCTGGGTGCAAAGATACAACATTTTCCTTTATAAAGGAAGAAAAGTCATAAGATATTTCCTTTATAGGGGGAAACTTTTCTCAAAAACTTTCCTCTATAAAGGAAACTTTCTTTAAACTCCTTCGGAAAATGTGAGGATTTGTCGAAAACTCCTTCGAAAAATGAGGATTCCAAGATACTGGATATTCCTCTTTATGCTCTTTGTTCTCGGAAAGGAGCTGGAAACTGAAAGCTAAAATCCTGAATGGGCGATGGTTTTAAAATGAACTGTCGCCCGTTTCTTTACATTTTATAAGAAAAAGTGCATAAAAACTGGATTTTTATAATAAAATGCAGGGCGAAGTGCAACTTTTTCTGAAAAAAGTTTGGCGGTTTCCTAAATAATGCTTAATTTTGCACCCGATTAAAAATATTCTTTAAAATTAAGTAAGTTTTAGACTTACAGACCCTTATATAATAAGGTATAAAAAGCGAACTCCTCCACCTCGGGGCAAGAGGTGGAGAGCAAGAAGATGATGATAACTCCTTGTGAGTAATCATATAAGAAAAGTTGAGAGAAAGAAATTATAAACATTATATATTTATTTATTTAAAACGAGAGAGATTTATGGAAAAAAGACTCATGACAGTAGTTGCAGGTCTTGCTCTCAGTACGAGCATGGCTTTTGCACAAAGTCAAATCTCTGGTAAAGTTACTGCTTCTGAAGATGGTAGCCCTATTATCGGTGCTTCTATCAAGGTTGTAGGTACTAACACAGGTACAGTTACCGATGTTGATGGTAACTTCTCATTGAATGCTCCTGCTGGTGCCAAGTTGGAGATTACTTATATTGGTATGCAGAGCAAGTCTGTAAAGGCAGGCAAGAACATGAAGATTGTTTTGGATGCAGATGATCACGCTTTGGATGATGTCGTAGTTGTTGCTTACGGTACATCAACCAAGGGCTCTTTCACAGGTTCTGCTGGTGTGATGAAGTCTGACAAGTTGGAACTTCGTCAGGTTTCTGATGTTTCTAACGCTCTTGCTGGTGCTGTTGCTGGTGTTCAGATTCAGAGCAGCAACGGTCAGCCTGGTACTTCTGCTACAGTACGTGTGCGTGGTGTCGGCTCTATCAATGCTGGTGCTGATCCTCTTTATGTAGTAGATGGCGTACCTTTCGATGGTGATCTTTCTTCTATCAATACAGCTGATATTGAGAGCCTCACCGTTTTGAAGGATGCTGCTTCTACAGCTCTTTATGGTGCTCGTGGTGCTAATGGTATCATTATGGTTACTACTAAGAAGGGTAAGGCTGGTAAGGCTACTGTAACTTTGGATGCAAAATGGGGTTCTAACTCTCGTGCTATCAAGAATTACGATGTTATCCGTAGCGCACAGGAATATCTTGAGACAGAGTATTCTGCTATGTATAACGCTGCAACTTCTGACCTCGGTTACAATCCAACCAAGGCTTGGCAGTGGGTGAACAAGTATATCACTACCAATACTAATGGCGGTAGCGGCTATCAGGTTTATACAGTTCCAGAGGGTGAGTATCTTTTCGGTACAAACGGTAAGTTGAACCCTAATGCTACATTGGGTTATACAGATAAGGCAACCAACCGCTATTATACTCCAGATAACTGGGAGGACGAGATGTTTAAGCCAACTCTCCGTCAGGAGTACAATGCTACTATTTCAGGCGCAAGCGATCGTAACAGCTTCTATGCTTCAGCAGGTTACTTGGATGATGGTGGTCTTGTTTCCGGTTCTGGTTTCAAGCGTACATCACTCCGTTTGAAGGACGATTATAAGGTAAACAAATGGATGACTGTAGGTGCTAATATCTCATACACTTACAGCGAGAGTTTCTATCCTGATGATCAGACATCTAGTGCTTCTTCTGGCAATGCCTTCGCTTTGGCCAATACAATGGCTCCTATCTATCCTTTCTATGTTCGTGATGCAGAAGGTAACATCTTGATGAACAATGGTCGTAAGACATACGACTATGGTACTGCCAATGATGGTACACGTGACCGTTCTTTTATGTCTATCTCTAACCCTGGTGGTCAGCTCAAGTACGACAAGCGTCAGTTTATTGCTGACATCATGAGCAATAACTGGTACATCAACCTGACTCCAATCGAAGGTTTGAGCTTGAAGGCACAGTGGGCTCTTAATATTGACAACACCAACTTCAATTCTTTGCAGAATGCCTATATGGGTCAGTTCGCTTCATTGCAGGGTGGTGCTTCTCAGGCACATACACGTGTTTATGGTTTCGACCAGCAGTATATAGCAAACTATACCCATACATTCGCTGCCAAGCATAACATTGATATTACTCTCGGTTATGATGGTTACAGCTATTCGTATAAGTATTTGAATGCTAATGCAGATCACCTGTATAATCCAGAGAGCTTCTATGTAAGTAATGCAGTAGCTAACTATGGTATTGGTGGCTTTTTGGATAAATACGCAACTGCCGGTTTCTTTGGTCGTGCTAACTATTCTTATAAGGATAAGTACATTGCTAACGTAGCTGTACGTCGTGATGGTTCTTCCCGTTTCTCTAAGGATAACCGTTGGGGTACCTTCTTCTCTGGTAGCTTGGCATGGGTATTGACTAAGGAAGACTTCATGAAGAACGTTACATGGCTTGACCTCTTGAAGTTTAAGGCATCTGTTGGTCAGCAGGGTAATGATAATATTGGTAACTACTATGCTTACCTCGATCAGTACACTATGACAGGTGATTCTTCAGGTTTCTCTGATGGTACACTTTCATATAAGGGAAATCCAGACTTGACATGGGAGACTCAGACCGCGTTCAACGTTGGTTTTGACTTCGGTATGTTCAAAAACAAGTTGAATGGTTCTATCGAGTACTTCTCTCGTAAGTCATCTGATATGCTCTATTACAAACCTGTAGCAGGTTCTCTTGGTTATTCTCAGTTGCCAATGAACATCGGTTCTATGACCAACTCTGGTTTGGAAATCGATTTGAACTACAATATCCTTAACACAAAGAACGTAGCTTGGGATGTAAATGCTAACGGTACATTCATCAAGAACAAGATCAATAAGTTGCACCCAGACTTGGGCGGTAAGCTCATCAAGAGCGCACGTATTTATGAGGAGGGTGAGTCTATGTATCGTATGCTCTTGCCAGAGTGGGCAGGTGTAGATCCTGAGAATGGTGATGCATTGTGGTACTACAACAAGAAGGATGAGAATGGTAACGTTACTCGTGAGAAGACGAATGATTACTCGATTGCTTCCCAGACTGAGAACCGTATTGCAACCGATAACCTCCTTCCAACAGTATATGGTGGTTTCGGAACAACATTCAAGGCTTATGGTTTCGACCTCTCAATTCAGGCATCTTATCAGCTCGGTGGTCAGATCTTTGATAGCGGTTATGCTAACATTATGCATGGTGGCAACAATACTACAGCTGGTCAGAACTGGCATGTTGATATTCGCAAGGCTTGGACTCCAGAGAACAAGAATACTGATGTTCCTCGTTTGAATTCTATTTCAAAGAATGCTAACTATGCTAGCTATACATCAACACGTTTCTTGACAAGTAGTGACTATCTTTCACTCAATAACGTGACAATTGGTTACACATTGCCATCTCAGCTTGTTAGAAGCTTGGGCCTTTCAAAGATTCGTGTTTACTTCTCTGGTGATAACTTGGCACTCTTGACTGCTCGTAAGGGTCTTGACCCACGTCAGAGCTACATCTCTGCCGATGTTTCTACTTATACAGCAATCCGTACCCTTTCAGGTGGTATCAGCGTTGCATTCTAAACATTACATAATATTTAAGGAATAATAAAATGAACGTAAAATATTTATTGTCAAGTTTTGTTCTTGCTTCTGTAGCATTGACTTCTTGTACAGATCTTGATACAGCACCAGAAGGTAACACAGTTACTTCTGACCAGAAGAACGAGATTATTGGTGCAAAGCCTGAGCGTGGTGAGGCTGGCGTACGTGCCATTTTCTCTACCCTGAACCAGTATTGCCCAAATTATGTTGCAATGGGTAAATCAACTCGTCATAGTGACTTCGGTTATGGCTCTGTCTTGTATTTCACAGATGCCAATACAGAGGATCAGTCTGCAGGCAATAATGGTTACAACTGGTCTGGTAATAGCTTGCAATTAACCGATCGCAATTATACTAGCTACGAGAGCCAGATGGTATGGAACGACCACTATCAGGCTATCTATGCAGCAAACAATGTATGTGCATCATACGCAGCTGGTGATCCTACAGACGATCAGGGTAAGTTCTTCTATGCACAGGGTCTTGCTACCCGTGCTTATATGTATCTGAATCTTGCCCAGCTTTATCAGTTTACTTACAAGGGTAACGAGAGTAAGCCATGTGTACCAATCATCACAGATGCCAATTCTAACGAAGCAGCTGCAAATGGTGCTCCACGTGCTACTGTCCAGGAGGTATATACACAGGTAAAGACCGATATTGATCATGCTATCGAGTTGTTGACTAGCACTAAGTATGTTGCTGGTGATGGTGATGCAAAGCGTTATATCTCTAAGGCAACAGCATACGGTATCCGTGCTCGTATGAATCTTGTTATGCAGAACTGGGCAGAGGCAGCCAGCGATGCGCAGAATGCCATTGATGAGGCAAAGAAGGTTGGCATTGAGCCAGCTTCTATCGCAGATGTAAGCTTGCCTTACTTTAACAAGAGATCTTGCAAGGACTTTATGTGGTGCATCTACGTTGAGGAGACTGATGATGTAGTTGCAACTGGTATTATTAACTGGATTTCTCACAATGGTACCTTCAACTATGGTTACTGCCAGTACTCTGGTGGTCATCAGATCAACAAGAAACTCTACAACCAGATACCTGAGACTGATGTTCGTAAGGGTTGGTGGTCAGGTGAGGATGGTAAGAATACCCACTTGGACGATAAGTACAATGCTTATCTTGCAAAGTACAGCTTCCCAGCTTACACTAGCTGTAAGTTTAATACTTATGATGGTACATTGGGATGCTCAACCAATGCAAATGATATTCCTCTGATGCGTGTTGAGGAGATGTATCTCATCAAGGCTGAGGCTATGGCTAAGGCTGGTCAGGATGGTAAGAGCTTCCTTGAGAGCTTCGTTAAGACTTATCGTGATCCTTCTTACACTTGCAATGGTGATGTTCAGGAGGCAGTTTACTTCCAGAAGCGTATTGAGTTGTGGGGTGAAGGTCTTATCTGGTATGACGTAATGCGTTTGAACAAGGGTATTGACCGCCGTGGTGGTGGCTTCGATGCTACTGTCGTATTTGATATCAAGCCAGGTGATCCAATCTTGTTGTGGCGTCTTCCACAGACAGAGATCAATGCTAACGTTGCTATCTCTGATGCAGACAACAATGAGACAACTCCAGCTCCAAAGCCTGTAAAAGACGAGGAGTAATCCTAAGGAGTCGTGTTGTAATAAACAAGTATTATAAACAAATATAATATTGAGACAATGAAGATTAAAAATATATTTCTGAGCCTTGCTGCAGCAACCATGTTGCTTACAGCTTGTGGCAACGACGATTTGGAGTTGGGTAACTCTACAACAGCTCCTGTTGAGGCATCTTGCCCAGCTGTAGAGTTCAGTACAGCCAATAAGAGCTCATTTGAGGTAGATCCTTCTGACCCATCTGTATCTTTCAAGGTACAGCGTAAGGCAACAGATGCAGCTTCATATCCTATCAAGGTAGTTGAAGGTGCAGACAACTTCAATGTTCCTGCTTCAGTAGATTTTGCTGCAGGTGAGACAGAGAAGGATATCAAGGTAACAGTAAAGGAAAGTGCTGCTCAGGGAACTCCTCTTTCTTTGGAGTTGACTTTTGATGATGCCAATCTTAATCCATATACACAGGGCATCAAGGATTTCACTGCTAGCGTAACTGTTATCAAGTGGGAAGCTGCTGGTTCTGGTGTTTGGATGGCTAATGTTATCAATACGTTCTTTGGTGTTGATCCTCAGCCATTGGCAGTAACCATTGAGAAGGCTACTACAGCTACAGCTGTTAAGTACCGTTTCAAGAGTCCATACGTTCTTTGTACTAGTCAGGATGAACTTGGTGTATTCAATGGTTATCCATATGCAGAGGAAGGTGACTTGACAAGCAATGGTGGTACTTTCGTCATTACCGTTACTAAGGACGGTGCTTCTTTGGCTCCTGTTCAGTTGGGTATGGATTTCGGTTATGGTGAGTTCACCATCGGTCAGATTTATGGCAACTTGAGTAGTAATATTGCCAGCTATCCACTTGGTGTCTTCAAGGCATCAGAGACCGGTGGTGTAATTGCATGGCCAGCAAGTTCCTTGTTTATCAGTATGGCTGGTTACAAGGATGGTCAGGCAGTACCATGTGACCAGGGACCTGCTTATCTCTTCTTGAGTACAGAGGATTACAAGGCATCTATGGAGGAGTAATCTCTCTCTTAAAAATAAATTTAGTAATTGGGGCATTTGCGTTTTCTATCATAGTTAATGCAAGTGCCTCTTTTACTTTTGAATCTTCAAAATATAGGCTTATGAAACGTTTTTCGCTTTTTGTTTTTTCTGTTCTTGCCCTGCAGGGTGTTCAGGCTGCTGACCGCACACAAGGACAATTGGTTAGTATTGCAGGAAATGTGCTGGAATCGAAGCTTAATATGGCTATAACTCCTACACGAGGTGGAGATAATATCCGAATGCTCTATGATGATAGCACTATATCAATTGCGGGGTATCAAAAGGGTGGCTTCGTGGTATTGGCTAAAGATGATGCCTTTAGTCCTGTATTGGGTTATTCTAGTTCTGCTTTCGATGCAGATAGTAATAATCCAGGTTTCCAGCTTTGGCTGAAAGCTGCTGCTCATGCCTTGAGCACTAGGGCAACCTCCCTTCAGCCTTCTAAACCTGATGGTATTCCTGCAGAAGTTGCTTCTTATGTAGCTACTAAATGGAATCAGGGTGCTCCTTATAACAATCTATGTCCGTCGTACACGAGCAATGGGGCTACCAAACATTATCCTACAGGATGTGTGGCAACAGCTATGGCACAAGCAATGTTTTACTATAAGCATCCGGAAAAGGGAGTGGGTAAGCATACATATCGCTTTGATCCAGGTTCTGGTGTAGAGGAAACGGTTTCTGTACAGTTGGATAACTATCCTTTGGATTGGTCTCACATGATACCTATCTATAAGTCTGATTATACTGAAGAGCAAGCCAAGGCTGTAGCAGAGTTGATGATGGTTTGTGGTGCTTCGGTCGATATGCAATATACAGCATCGGGTAGTGGAACGCAGATGACACCTGCAGTCAGTGCTTTGAGGAATAATTTTTCTTTTGATGCAGGACTTCCTTTGCATTCCTTGATGTTTGAAAGTTCTGATGAGTTTTATCCTGCTTTGTACCGTTCTATTGCCGTAAAGATTCCTGTTGTTTTTGCTGGAGCTTCTGATCAAGGTGGTCATTGTTTTATTTTGGATGGTTATGATGAAGATGGTCTTTTCTCGGTTAACTGGGGATGGGGAGGACAGGACGACGGAATGTTTAATATCCAGACATTGAATGGATATGTTCAGCAGCAACAGTTTATTCCCGTAACAAACAAAGGTGTTTATCCTCATTATTCTTCGAGATTTGCCATAAATGAGGGGGCTGTTGATTTTTCAATGGTTGATGCCACCCATATTAAAGCTTCTACAACTAATCGCCCTATCAACGTAGATGGAGATGCTTATCAGGGAAGTCTTTATGTTGTGGCTCGTAATCTCGCAACGGGAGAATGCAAGGATATTGCCAAATTGGCGATAAATACAGTGCCTGCCTATTATTATGCTACAGATGGTAATATTGTAAAACCATATATTACTATTGCAAAAAAGTTAAGTGATGGCGATTATAGATTATTCTTTGCATCAAAATCTGATAAGGAGACAGAATTCTCTCCTTTCCGGACGGTGGATAATAGTCCTAATAGTGCTTTGATGACAATTAAAGATGGTAGCATTATCTCGCTGGTAATGGATGATGCTGCAGGATGGATGGCAACAACTACAGCTATTGTTCCTGTTATTTCGGTTCCAGTAAGTAAAAATGCTGCCAAGACTTTCAACATCAATGGTCAGCAGGTTGACTCCAGCTATCACGGTATCGTCATCAAGGATGGAAAGAAAGTGATGCAATAGGTCTTTATAAGGAAAATGATGCATAGGCATCTTCAAGAGATGCATCATACAATATATATATAAAAGGTGTATCCTTCTTGCCCAACATATCGGGCAAGCGAGGATACACCTTTTTTATTTTGATAGTATTTTGTTTTTGCTGATAGATATTCGATATTCCTTGTTTCCGCTTTTATTGGATATCCATCTTCGAGAAGGTCTGGAAGTATTTCAGACAGGTCTCGCGCCATTCCTTGGCGTTTTCCAACTGCACATTTAGTAATGAATCGGTATGTTGCCATTCCTGTTCATGCCCCTTCATATACTGTTTGGCTGAGGTGTGCCAGAAGTCGCGGTAAACTTCAACCATCGCTACACCCATGTTGTACTTCATGCAGAGTTCCTGCCAGAGGGTGCTGCCTGATTTCATTTTGTAATTCCAAGCTACATGATGGAACCAAAGGAGATATTCTTCTGGGCAAGTCTCGATGTTGTCATACTGACTGCGATATGGTTCCGGATACTGATCTACGGCATCTGTACCTTTGGATGAGCGGTCGAAACCGATACCCTTGGCATCTGCCTTGTGATAGTAAACAGGGCACCATTCCAGAGGATAACTTGCAATGAAACCATCTGGTTCCGGACCGTAGTGGTGATCGAACTTGAAGATATGATGTAAGCCCAATGGCATCATATAGTTGACGCAAGCTTCACGTGAGGTCATCATCATCATCTCTACAGGTTTGGTGAACTTCTCGTCCTGGTTCTCATAGGTCTGTACGAGCCATTCATGAGCAATCTCTTCTGCGCTGAGCGAAGGATTCCAGGCCAGGCGACCGAAGGCATACCAGTTTGCCTGTGAGAAAGGATGACCGCACCAGTTGGCATCATCACCGATATTGGCTACGCCAGAGATACCTACCAGTTTGCTTGGATTGACGAATCCGAAGAATTCCTTCCACATTGGGGCGAGATAGGTGAGGTGTTTAGACTGTCCGAGATATTCCTGGGTAATCTGAAGTTCTGCTATCTGAGGTGTCTGTCTGATGTTGTCGAAGATAGGAGCGTATGGTTCACGAGGCTGGAAGTCGAGCGGACCGTTCTTTGACTGGAGAATTACATTGTCACGGAACTTTCCATCCATACCTTTGAATTCGCTGACAGCTTGCTTTACACGGTCTTCGCCTTTATGATTAGCACCATATACAAAGCTTCTCCACATGATGATGCCACCGTATGGCTTCACGGCATCGGCAAGCATGTTGGCTCCATCGGCATGAGTGCGGTGGTAATCGCCAGGACCAGGTTGTCCTTCAGAATTAGCTTTTACCAGGAATCCGCCAAAGTCTGGAATGGCAGCATAAATCTCCTTTGCTTTCTTCTTCCACCACTGTTGTACCTTTTTATCCAATGGGTCTGCAGTCTTGGTATAGCCCAATGCCATAGGAGAAGCAAAGTTGATGCTGAGATATACTCGGATGCCGTAAGGACGCAGGATGTTGGCGATGACCTTCACCTTATTAATATATTCTGCCGTCATCATCTTAGGCGATGCATTCACGTTGTTGAGTACACTTCCGTTGATACCGAGCGATGCGTTGGCACGGGCATAGGTGACGAGACGGTCGTGAAGACTCTTGCTGATGCTGCCACCCTTGCCGTTTTTGCCGAGTTTGATCTCTTCCCATTTGAAGATGCTCTTGCCGGCATAGCCACGTTCGATGCTGCCATCGAGATTATCCCAATGGTTAAGGATGCGGAGACCCACTTGTGGTTTCTCGGTCTCATCGATAGCTTTGCTGAAGTTCTGCTGATTGCCGCTACCTGTGTTGTAGGCATCGGTGTTCTGAAGTCGAATCAACTCGTAGGCACCGTAGAGCAAACCGATAGGATTGCTGGCGGTGATAGTTGCTTCGTACTGAATGTTGTCGCCTTGCTGGGCAGGACGGGCGTAGATGTTATAGCCCTCGCCAAGATTCAGAGCTTTGTCTATCTTGAGCTCAACATTCTTGCCGCGCCAGTTGTTTTCCAACTCCTGCTTGGCAATCTTGGCTGTTGCATCATCAGGCAACTGTGAGATGACTTGGCATGAGTTAGCATACTGCTTTCCGAGCCATAACTGTGAACCGTCACTCTTTGCAGAAACATGGAGTGATGTAAGTACCGTAAATAATAAAATAAGGTATTTCTTCATATCTTTGCAGATCGTTAGTTTGTATTGTTATTGTTTCTGCTGCAAAGATACGAAAAAATACCTTATTCTCTTCTATTTGTTGTTTATTTCTTATTTCTCTTTGTTTCAGCATATTCACTTGGTGACATGCCATAGTGTTTCTTGAACACTGTAGAGAAATGGGTCTGGTTGTTAAATCCCACAGAGTAAGCTACTTGCGTGATATTAATCTGTCCTTCTTCGATAAGACGTGCAGCTTGCTCCAATCGTAAGTTACGGATGAATTCACCGGCAGAGACACCTGCTATTTCTTTCAGCTTACGGTGCAGTTGGGCACGGCTGATGCCTACATCTTCTGTCAGTTTCTCAACGTTGAGGTCTGGGTCGGCGAGGTGCTCGTTCATATATTTCATCACTCTTTCCATAAGAGCGTCGTTATTGCCCTTTACCTGTATCTGCTCAATCTTAGCCTTCTGTCCCTGCGCACCGCTGTATTTGCCACGGATGCGTCGGACATTATCTACCAGGTTGTCGATGAGAATATGAAGTTCTTCCATATTGAAAGGCTTCGCCAGGAAGGCATCAGCACCCTTACGCAATCCCTCTAGTCGGTTTTCTACTTCGCTCTTGGAGGTGAGCAGGATGACTGGAATATCGCTTACGTTAGTGTTACTCTTTATCTTCTTGAGCATGGTAACACCATCCATTTCCGGCATCATCACATCGCTTATCACGAGATCATATTTGCTGGTGAGCAACATCTTGAGACCCTCCTTTCCGTTGCAGGCATGTTCAAATCGATACCAGTCGCTCAGTTCGGTCTTGATATAATGTGCAATCTCTGCATCGTCATCTACTATCAGGATGTTGAAATTGCGGTTGGCTTGCGTTCTTTTACCGGTGGATTCGGCAGTTTTTGTGCCATCCTCCTGCAGGATCTCCTCTGGCTTGAGGTGTTCCTTGCCCAATGGAATGTTTACCTCGAAGCAGGAACCTTTGATTCCATCGGTGCGGTTGTATGCCTTGATCTTGCCTCCGTGCATCTCTACGAATGCCTTGCAGAGGTTCAGTCCTATGCCGGTGCCTTCGATGTGAAGGTCGCTGCTGTTGTTGCCCTGGTAGAACCGGTCAAAGAGTCGGTCGGTCTTCTCTTCCTTCAGTCCGATGCCGGTATCCTGTACCTTGATGATGGCATTCTTCTCGTCCTTGCCCATGATGAGGGTGATGGTGCCGCCATTGAAAGTATACTTCATGGCGTTGGAGAGCAGGTTGGAAATCACCTTGTCGAAGTTGATGCGGTCTATCCATACAGGCAACTTGCCATTGGCATCGTTGAGGCTCGCATCTTCCTGGAGCGAGAGTGTGATGTTGCGCTCTTCTGCATTGAAACGGTAGAGCGATATGATGCCGTTCAGGAATTCCCTGAGCTGGGTTTTCTGACAGTGCAGATGCATCTGGTTTTTGTCTATCTTTCGCTCGTCGAGTATCTGGTTTACCAGAAGCAGCAGGCGCTGGGCGTTGCGGTCGATGGTGTCGATTTCCTGTTTGCTTTCGGCATCCGTGATTCTTGTCTTCAGCTTGTTGAGCGGTCCCATAATCAGTGTCAGCGGTGAACGGATATCGTGGGTGGCGTTGATGAGGAACTGCATCTTGGTTTCCTCCAGGTCTTCCTTGCGATGGCGCTCATATCGGTAGATGATATACAGGACGATGCCTGCTGCTGTCAGGAAATAGAGGAGAAATGCCCAGGTGGAAGCATACCAAGGGTCGCACACCTTGATGTGGATGATGGTTGACTTCTTGGAGAAGTTGCCATTGCTCATAGCTCTTACCTCCAGGGTGTAGCTGCCCGGTTTCAACTTGTTGAATGATACTGCGTTGGAGCCTTCGTTGGTGCTGTTCCATTTTCCCTCGTTGATACGATATTGGAAGCTGATGTTGTCGGTGTTCCTGTAGTTGAGCAGCGAGAACTCCAGCGTGAACGAATTCTCCTCGTATGGTATAGTGAACTCATCCGTCAGACAGTTGATTGGCTTGCCGTCGATGATAAAGTTGGTGAGGTGTACATCTCCCAGTTCCATCTTCTTGGCTCTCACTCTTTCCGGGTAGAAGGTGGTGATGCCGTCACTTGTTCCGAAGGCGATGAGGTCGCTGGCGGTATGCATGGAGGACCCCAGCACGTATTCACGGGTGGTGAGTCCGTTGCCATTGATGTGCCCGATAAACTGTCTGTTCTTCTGGTCATACTGCCAGATGCCCATGGTGGTGCTTATCCACAAGTCGCCCTGATGGTCTTTGATGATGCTGCACACCTGCTTTCCCTTCAGAACTTCGGCGTGAGGGAGAGCAAGGGTCTTGTTGTTCTTTCGGTCGAAAAGATAGAGTCCTTCTTCCGTTCCGATAATCATATTGCCGTTCTTTCCTTCGCAGATGCCATTCGCCTGTCTGTCTTTCAGAATGTTATTCCATCCGAAGTCCTTGAAGCTGAGTGTCTTCGTGTTGAGGCAGGAAACGCCATTTGAAGTACCTATCCACAGATGACCGGTATGGTCGAATGCCATGCTGCGCACCCAGTCGTTGCAGAGGAATCCCTTGTTTCCTCTCTGTCGCATATTGAGTACGGTAACCTTTCCGCTTTCCACATTATATATATATAGGCCCTTGCTATATACAGAGATATAGAGATTGCCCTGGTTGTCATCTGTCATGCAGTAGATACCTGCGCTGGTAAAGGTGAGCTTTTCCTGATAGGCTCCCGTATGCGGATTGTAGCTGTAGAGCGCACTTCCGTTGCTGATCCAGTATGCACCCCGGCGGTCTTTGTAGATGATGCAGGTGCCTGCTGGCGAGGTAGGGTGGGCGATAATCTTTCCTGAAGCATCGAAACAGAATACGCCACTGTTTTGCACCGTACACCATGTTTCGCCATTCTCGCCAGGGGCAATGGAAGAAACGCTGCTGCCGATGATGTAGTTCTGTGCCGAGAAACTCCAGCTGCTGAAGGCTTGCTGGCGCTGGTTGAGCAGATAGAGACCTTTCTTGTAACAGCCTATCCAGAGGTTGTTGTCCTTGTCTTCGATGATATCGTTGACGAAGGCGGTGGAAAGATTGAAATTGCTGTTGCTGTTTTCCAGCTGTTCCACCTTGTTGCTTCCCTTCTTGATAATCAGGGCTCCATGTTCAGAGGTGCTGATATAGAGGTTGCCATCGTGGTCGAAGGTGGCATTGTTGATGGTTACATGATTCTTGAAAGTACCCAGGTCGTAACCGGCATCGGCTATACGCCCCGTTCGATAGTCATAGTAGATGATGCCATACATGCAGACGATGAGCATGGCTTGCGGGCGATGCTGGATGAATGCCACAGGGGCTCCGTATGGCGATTTGAAGTCTTTGCGCTGCACCTTGCCTTGCTTCTCGATGAATCGGGTGAAGGTTAACAGGTGACTGCTCTGCCAGAGATAGTGGTGCTTGTCTTCGTAGATATGGGTGAAGAATACATCCGAGTCGCGCTCGGCGTATGCTCTTTCCCATCTGATGGTGAATCTGTTGTTTGCCGTTTTCTCTATGCCGTTGTTCTTCACGGAGTAGAGACCGTAACCTGCAGTGCCCAGCAGGATATCGCCGCGATGGCTTTCTACCATCGAATAGATGCGTGGCTTTCTGCCATCAGGAAACTGGAGACGGGAGAAATTGTTCGTCTCATAATTATAGCGCATCAACCCCTTAGCGCAACCAATCCAGAGGTTACCTTTCTTATCTACCAGAAGGTCGGAGATAATATTATCGGTGATAGAGGTTGTGTCTTCTTCGTTGTGCAGATAGTTGGTAAAGCGGTAGCCGTCGAACTTGCTGAGTCCGTATTCCGTGCCCACCCAGATATAGCCATACTTGTCTTGCACAATACAGTTGATAAGCGAACTGGATAGCTTGCCCGAAGTGAAGAGTTCACCACTGTCGGCCCATACCATAAGCGATAAGGCGATAGCGAAGAGTGCTGTGAGGCAATGTCTGATATGCTTCATATTTTTTGTCCGTTTCTTATTTAAATAGGTTATTACGGCTGCAAAAGTAACAAAAAACAATGAAAGAAACAAATTCTAATGCAACAATATGTTTCGTTTCTTTTTGTTTCTTTATCTTTTTGTGCCATTTTTGTGAGTATGAAACAAATAGAAAAGTAATGGTAACTATAAAATACCTGTTCTTTCATAATTTATTAGTAAATTTGCATCGTCAACAACAATAGAAACATTAAAGGCATCATAATAACGATGAATAAACAAGCAATAAAAATCTTATCTTTGGCACTCGTGTTGGCTGCGTCAAGTTCTGTAGCTTTTGCCCAGAAGGTATGGAAAGGATCTTGGGCTACTGCAGTGGAATGGACTGGCAAAGGAGATATGCCTAAGAAAAGCTTGAGCAACCGCTCTTGCCGACAGGTGGTTCATGTTTCCTTTGGCGGAGAGGAACTCAGGGTGAAGCTCAGTAATGAGCAGAGCAAGGAACCGGTGGAAATCAAATCGGTGTATATTGCAGATACAGATGTTCCTAGTAACTGGGGAATTCAGACCAAGACGGTGAAGTATCTTAAATTCAGAGGTAAGAAGAATGTGACCATTGCTCCTGGAAAGGCTATCTTCTCTGATGATTTGAAGTATGCCTTGAAGAGTGGTCAGCGCCTTACGATTACCATCGATTATGGCACGCAGACTCCTGTGAATGCAACATCTCATCGCGGATCACGTACCACATCTTATATTGTTAGTAATGTGAAGGGCAAGGCGGTGAAGCCAACGGATGTTGCTTTCGATAAGCAGGAGAAGGCTGACCACTGGTATAATCTTTCAGCCATTGATGTGAAGACCGATAAGACTACCCCTGTGGTGGCTATCCTCGGAAACTCTATTACCGATGGCCGTGGAAGTACCACCAACCATCAGAACCGATGGACCGATTTCCTCTCGGATGCCCTGAATGCAGAGAGACCATACGGTGTATTGAATCTCGGTATCGGTGGCAACTGCGTGGTGCAAGGCGGATTGAGCGAACCAGCTATGAAGCGTTTCGACCGTGACATCCTGGGACAGACAGGTGTGGATAAGCTCATTATCTTCGAAGGAACCAACGATATCGGTTGCTGCGGAGGAAATTATGAACATGTAACAGATACCCTGATAGCTTGCTACAAGGTGCTGATAGCAAAAGCCAAGGCTAAAGGCATCAAGGTATATGGCGGAACGATCACTCCAACCAAGGGCAACGGATGGTATTCTTTCTGGCATGAGGCGATGCGCCAAACCGTGAACGAATGGATCAGAAAGAGCGGTGCCTTTGATGAGGTCATCGATTTCGATGAATTAACCCGTGACCCGAAAGACCCTCAGCGCCTGAAGGCTGAATATTCAGACGACTGGTTGCATCTCAACCCTAAGGGATATGAAGCTATGGGCAAGTTTGCCGCAGAAAAATTGAAATAAAAGAATAAAGATATGGAAAAGAATTCACAGGAATCCCAGGGATTCTACAAATTGAGTTGGTTACAGCGCATCGGATTCGGTTCTGGTGACTTGGCACAAAACCTCATCTTCCAGACAACATGTATGTACTTGTTGTTCTTCTATACCGATATCTATGGACTCGATGCAGTTGACGTTTCCGTGATGTTTACGGTAGGAAATGTTGCAAATGTGATTTGGGACCCTATTGTAGGTGCCCTTATAGATAAGCACAATCCTAAGTTGGGTAAGTATCGCTCTTATCTGGTATTCGTAGGAATCCCACTTTCGGGCTTTGCCATCCTCTGCTTCTGGAATGGCTTTGCACCATCTCTGCTCTATGCCTATATCACATACATTGCCATGACATTGCTCTATACATTTATCAATGTACCTTATGGAGCCTTGAACTCATCGCTGACTCGTGATACCGATGAAATCACGGTGTTGACGTCAGTTCGTATGTTTATGGCAAACTGTGGCGGTTTGGCTGTAGGCTCAGGCCTTCCGTTGCTCATCGCATACTTTACCGACCAGCAGTCGGATGGTTTGCCTAAGGATCCGGTGGCTTGGTTTACCACCATGACCATCTATGCCGTCATTGGTTTGTTGTTGCTCCTCTTCTGTTTCTCACAGTGTAAGGAGCGTGTGGTAATGAATGCCGAGGAGAGTGCGAATGTGAAGATAAGCGACCTTTGGATGGAATTTTTCCACAACCGTCCTTTGCGTATCATAGCCTTCTTCTTCATCACCGCCTTCGCCATGATGTCTATCGGCAATGCGGCAGGAGCTTACTTCATGAACAGCAACCTTCACGGAACCTCCGAGCAGCTTTCCATCTTCATGGGTTTGGGTTCGGCACCATCGTTCATCTTCATGCCACTGGTGCCTATGATTAAGAAGGCAATCGGCAAGAAGAACATGTTTTATGTGTTCCTGGGCATCGCCATCGTGGGTATGGCATTCCTTTATCTGGTAGCAAAGATGGAGCAGCCAAGTATGATGCTCGTCTATATCGCCCAGTTTGTTAAGTCAACGGGTGTTATTGTAGCTACGGGTTATATGTGGGCTCTGGTTCCTGAGGTTATCTCTTATGGAGAGTATAAGAGTGGCAAGCGTATTGCAGGTATCGTGAATGCCTTGACGGGCATCTTCTTCAAGGCGGGTATGACCTTGGGTAGTGTGGTGGCTCCAGCCATCCTTGCTTACGTGGCTTACAATCCGAAGACCGTGGAGCAGACTCCTGAGGCTCAGGAGGGTATTCTCTGGTTGGTATGTGTCATTCCTGCTGCCTTGTTGCTGCTCGCCATCTTCATTATCTCGAAGTATGAGTTGACAGATGCGGTTATCGATGATATCAACAAGAAGATTGAGGATCGGCACAAACAGAAAAAGTAACATTTAAAATTGAGAAAAATATAAAAATTAGACATGAAGAAAATATCGACTTTTGCATTGGGCTTGATGCTTGCTTCTGCAGCTTTTGCCCAGAAAGGCAATAATAATACGACAATCCCAACATTCCAGGAGGCCATGGGCAAATATTTCCTGGTTGGTGCAGCCGTTAATACTTCTCTGACAGACGGACAAGACCCGGCAGGTGAGGAAGTAGTGAAGAAGCAGTTTAACCAGGTGGTTGCCGAGAATTGTATGAAGGGCGAGGAAAATCATCCGGAGGTGAATCGCTTTGATTTCACCGATGGCGATAAACTCGCTGACTGGGCAGAGAAGAATGGCAAGACCTTGATAGGTCATTGTCTGGTATGGCACTCTCAGCCACCTAAGTGGATGTTTACCGATGATAAGGGTAATCTGGTAAGCCGTGAAGTGCTCATCGGCAGAATGTATAATCATATCATGAATGTGGTTACTCATTATAAAGGTAGAGTAAAGGGATGGGACGTTGTGAACGAAGCTTTCGAGGATGATGGCTCTTACCGCAAGTCTCTATATTATAAGATTATCGGTCCGGAGTTCATCGAACTGGCTTTCCGCTTTGCTCATGAGGCTGATCCAAACGTAGAACTCTACTACAATGATTATTCTACTTCGAAGCCAGCCAAGCGAGAGGCTATCTGCAAGCTGGTTCGCGATTTGAAGGCGAAGGGTCTCCGCATCGATGCTGTAGGTATGCAGAGCCACAATGGTTTTGATTATCCTGATTATGCTGAGTATGAGAAGAGCATCGAGGCTTTTGCTGGTGAAGGCGTGAAGGTGATGCTGACTGAGCTGGATATGAACATGCTTCCTAATCCGGAAGGATTCGGCGGTGCGGAAATCAGCCAGAAGTTTGAACTTCAGAAAAAGTACAATCCATACGTGAAGGGTCTTGACAAGAAGGCGCAGAAGCTCTTCAACCAGCGTTATCTCGATCTCTTCAAGATTGTAGAGCGTCACAAGGATGTCATCAGTCGTGTTACCTTCTGGGGTGTCAACGATGGTCACTCTTGGTTGAATGGCTGGCCTATCCCAGGCAGAACCAACTATCCGCTGCTCATCGACCGCAACAACGAGGTGAAGCCAGTGGTGAAGGAAATCGTCAATCTCTTTAAATAAGATCTCTTCAAATAGAATCTCTTAAGATAATATCATCAATCTCTTTAAATATAAGATAACAATGAAAGCAAGATATTTGTTCCCTAAGGATTATATGGCAGATCCATCTGCCAATGTGTTTAACGGTCGCCTGTATGTTTACCCATCTCATGACTGGGACAGCGGCGAAAGCTTCGACGATGATGGCGGTCACTTCCAGATGAAAGACTATCACGTTCTCTCTATGGACGACGTGATGGAGGGTGAAGTAACCGATCATGGTGTGATTCTCGATGTGAAGGATGTGCCATGGGCTGAGAAGCAGATGTGGGACAACGATGTAGTAGAGAAGGATGGCAAGTACTATCTCATCTTCTCTGCCAAGGATTATAATGGCGTGTTCCATCTTGGTGTGGCTGTGGCTGATAAGCCTGAAGGTCCTTTCGTTCCGAATGCCGACCCAATCCGCAAGTCATACAGCATCGACCCTTGCGTGTTCAAGGATGATGATGGCAAGATTTACTGCTACTTCGGTGGTATCTGGGGCGGTCAGCTTCAGTGGTACAAGGACAATAAGGCACTGAAGGATGAGCATCTTCCAGAGGGCAAGGAGAATCCGTTGCCATCTCGTGTAGCCATGATGACTGATGATGTGCAGCAGTTTGCTGAGATGCCAAAGCCTGTTGTCATTGTTGACGAGGAGGGTAAGGTATTGCCAGCCGATGATCCGCATCGCTTCTTCGAGGCTAGCTGGATGCATAAGTACAAGGGTAAGTATTACTTCAGTTACTCTACCGGTGATACTCATTATCTCTGCTATGCTGTAGGTGATAATCCTTATGGTCCGTTCACTTACAAGGGCGTTATTCTGGAGCCGGTGGTAGGTTGGACAACCCATCACAGTATCTGCGAGTATAAGGGTCAGTGGTATCTGTTCCATCACGACTGTGTGCCATCTAATGATACAACCTGGCTTCGCAGCGTAAAGGTGGCTCCTCTCTTCTATGATGAGGAGGGTAACATCTTGCCGGTAAAATAGAATTGTTTTTTAGGTTTTAATAGTTTTGGAGAATAGTTGATACATGAGTTAGTTTTAGTTAGAAACGAGCAGCATCTTCGGGATGAAGATGCTGCTTTTTTTGTTTTTTCTCTTATAACTTCTCAGTTCTTCTTGCAAATTGTTTCTTATCTAATGTTATTTTTAAGTTATTTCTTTCGTTTTGTCATAGATTTCTCGGTTTTTTATTTACCTTTGCATCCATAAACCAATGAAATGAAAGAATTATGTTGAAATTACTGTTAAGGTTATGGTGGCTGCAACAGCGCCGTAACTTCCGCAAGAGAGACGCCTTCGTGGCTTGCTACATCATCTTTCTGTATGTGATGGTGGGCGTGGGCTTCTACCAGGGCTTCACCGAGAGTGGAGGAGAACTGAAGGGAGAAGATATGCCGGCATTATTGGGTGCGGGCATCGTAATCGGTATGCTGATTCCTGACATCATCATGAAGATGGTGATGAAGCGGGATATTACGGCAATGGATGATTATGTGAAGTCGCGCCCTGTGCCTGAGAAAATCTGGAACAAGTTCCTGCTCACTACCAATCTCGTGAGCTTCTGGAACTATGTGCTTCCGGTGCTTACGCTTCCGGTGTTCATCTATCTCTTGCCGGCAAGTGAGGCTGTAGCCAGCTTTTTCCTGTTCCTGGAGTTCTCTTTCATCAACGGCATCTACATCACCTGTTACCGCAAGGCTACGGAGTGGATTCTGAAATGGCCCTTGATATTGGGATGGATGGGAATGTTTGCCGTGCTCATAGGGTATATGTTTGTGGCTTCCTTCTTCCCGGTATATATGGGATGGATAGGTCTCTTCTTCCTTGCTGGAGCGGTATTCACCGGACTTACCGCCTATCTCTATCACGAAAAGATTTATAACGAGCAGAAACAGAAGGTTTCCAAGTTCCGTGGATTCAGCCATGTCAACCTCTTCAGTCTGCAATATATCGGCACATTGAGAGCAAAGCGTGTCCGTACGATGGTGATTATGATTACCGCCATCTTCCTCTTCGATGCCTATCTCTTCGCCCTGATGCCTTTAGAGCCGGGACAGGAAATGGGGGATAAGGTGGCTATGACTACCCTCTATGTGGCAGGTGCCATCCTGCTGCCATCGGTGGTATTGTCGCAATGGACCTTTGGTATTGAGGCAAACTTCTTCCATGGTTTGATGACCAAGCCGGTAAAGGTGAAGCAGATGCTGCAGAATTGCTTCTATTATTATATGGTAGTGAGTGCAGTCGCCTTGTTGCTCACCCTTCCGTTCCTTTTCCTGCAGGCAGGAATCGGAATCCAGGTGCTTATCAGCGGTTTCTGTCTGGCAGTATTCATCAATCTCTTCAATCTGCCTACAGCACTCTTCTCTTCCCGTCTGGAGATATTCCAGACTTCCATGTTCAGCATGCAGGGAGCGAATCTGAAGATTAATCTTTATGCTATTGCCTTCCTCTTCCCGCTGGCAGGCGTCTGTGCCATCTATCATTTCTTCGGTGAGACGGCATGGTTTATCACCTGCGTAGCGCTGGCAGTCATCAGCATCGCCATCCATAAATGGTTCATCGCCAAGATTGCTGCCATCTTCGAGAAGAACAAGTATAAGCGCATGGAGAAGTTCATGGAAAGCTAGGAGAGTAATCATAAAGTTCAATGTTCAAAATTCAAAGTTCAAAGTAATATGATTAAGATTCAGAATCTCAAAAAGATATATAATGGCAATACCGTACTCGATATTGATAATCTGGGTATTGCAAAGGGCGAGCTGATAGGACTCGTAGGTAATAATGGTGCGGGCAAGACCACCTTGCTCCGCCTGATTCTCGACCTGATTCAGGCAGATGATGGTTTCGTGGAAAGCAATGGACAAAAGGTGAACGAGAGTGAAACCTGGAAGGAATATACCGGCAGTTACATCGACGGCAGATTCCTCATCGACTTCCTCACCCCTGAGGAATACTTCGATTTCATCGCTGATGTTTATAACATCGACGATGAAACCCTGCAGGAGCGACTGGCGCAGTTTGAGGGCTTTATGCACGATGAAATCATGGGAACCAAGAAGTATCTCCGTGATTTCTCTCAGGGCAACCGACAGAAGATTGGCATCATTGGAGCGATGATCATCAATCCGAAGGTTCTTCTCCTGGATGAGCCATTCAACTATCTTGACCCATCTTCTCAGATGACTATCGCCCACATGATTCAGCGCATCTGCAAGGAGCAGGGCACCACGGTCATCATCTCCAGCCATAACCTCAACTTCGTTGCCGACATCTCCTCTCGTATCCTGCTGCTGGAGAAAGGCAAGCTGGTGAAGGATCTTCCGAATGCTGATGGCGCTGCCATCGCCGAACTCAACGAGTACTTCGGTATTCAGGCGGAATAGCAAACATAATTTACACATAGATAAATCTCTCTCTCTGAATCGCCAGCGAAGCAACAGAATTGCTTCCTGGCGATTCTTTTTTTTAAAACCCAGTTTATTTACTCAGCCAGTAAAGTATGGAGCATCAACGAATGAGCCTTATTTAAATTCGAAAGAAGGCTTATTCCACTTTTTGCCTGGCTATGGCACAAAGTTGCCCTTAACTGGGGCAATATTGTGCCATTGCCAGGCATAAAATAATACGTCGTGATATAAATTTCAATAGGACTGTTACTACGATTCGGCAGAAGCTTTCTGGTTGCAGGTGGAGTCGGTTTGCGTGAGAAAAACCCTACTCTCGATTTCACTCTTCACTCTTCACAGATTCCCCTGAAACCCCGATAAACACTGGGGTTGTGAGAGGTGAAGAGTGCTTGTTCACTCTTCACCACTCTTCACCACTCTTCACCTTATTGCAAAGCTCGGCCATCGTTGATGGCTGGAGCTGGTCATAATAGATGATTGGGGCTGGTCATAATAGATGACCGAACCATTGCTTATATGATGCGTTTAAAAAAATGATGAGGGTGAAGAGTGGTGAAGAGTCAGCTCAACTCTTCACCGTCATAAGTGTCTCATACACAAAAGATTACATTATGAATGTGAAGAGTGAAGAGTGTTTTTGAAAGTAGCTTCCTATGCATCGGGTGTTTGAACAATCTGTGAACTCTTCCGTCTTTTCTTTACCTTATTAATATAAATTATACTTCAAGAAAAATGTAATTCAGCCAACTGAGGAAACAAAAAGTAGCCAACTGAGGAAACAAAATCCGGCCAACTGAGGAAATATCGAAAAAAGTGGTATCTTTGCACACGTAATCAAATATTTGAAAAGATGGTGTTTATGTTGTTCCTATCGGGTGTTTGAAAGATTAAGACAAGGCTTATTCTACTTCTTGCCTGGTAACGGTACTAAGTTGCATCAGCGTTGTGTATGAACGAAGAAAAGTTAAAATAATTAAGTTAAATTAGAAACACGGACAAATTGAATTTGTCCGGCTCTTTTGTCCGGATATTTGTAAATGGTTAAATATTAGTAACTTATAAGCTTCCGGACAAATTGTCCGGACAAATTCAATTTGTCCGTGTTATTTTTTTCTTTGCCTTTTATCTCTAT
>ERZ779737.273-NODE-273-length-51294-cov-2.496204_pt1 | contig 51294 bp, 49 predicted proteins | sample MGYA00511889_ERZ779737 | MGnify/ENA primary metagenome ERZ779737 (study PRJEB29588, sample SAMEA2163575) | human gut metagenome | biome: human gut; feature: human-associated habitat; material: faeces | place: Denmark | collected 2008/2010 ... | reverse complement strand
TATAGAGTGCCGCCCGAGAGGTAAGTTTAACTCTGGGGATTCAACCTATGAGTTGGATTTTGATGTTAAAGTGGAATGTAAAGAAACAGGCAAGGAAGTTATTTTTGTTTCATGTGTGGCTTTGTTCTCCTTTAAAGAAAAAATAACTATTTCAGATATTCCAGAATATTTCTACCCCAACAGTCTTGCTATTATGTTTCCATATATCAGAGCTTTTATTAGCACAATTTCTTTGCAAGCTAATATAAGACCTGTTGTGCTGCCAACTGTCAATCTTATGGGCCTTACGGAAGAATTGAAAGGGGAAACTATTATAGAATAAAACACAAGTATGAGAGCCACGGATATATATCAGACACTTGAGGATAGGAATAATTATGCGGAGGTGGAAAAACACGGTCCCTTTTTTTGTTCTATCACATATTCTAATGGTTCTTTGAAAAAAGGTTCAAGGGTGCCTTGGTTAGGTGAAGGCTATTACTTCTGGGACACAAGAATATTTGATGCTCATTGGTGGGGGAGTAAGGTTTATACTTCAAATGGATATATAATTTGCCACACCACGTACGATCAACATTCTCCGTACCTATATGATTTAGTGTCCAATGTTGATCAGCTTGATGAGTTCGTGCAATGTGCAAAATTGATAACAGAGGAAAGAAAAATTAAGACTGTAAGTTTTCCTGTAGTGCTCAACTATCTAATGAAGAAAGCGCAAGGGTTTGACTTCAAGGCTATCAGAGTATGGCCACATCCAGCAACATACAAAGAAACGGCAATTAGATTCCCAGATAAAAAACTCTTTTTAGCATCAGTTGATAAAATACAGATTTGCTTTTTTGACAAGACATTACTTACCAACCCTTATAAAATCGTGTTCAAAAATACATTTGCGGCAGAGCAAACTATTTAGGCATATATCTTATCTGGTGGTCAAGGTAAGGTAATGTTTTTAAGGTGTCGTATAAACCTACAGACGTTATTCTCCCTATTCTATAGTAAACATAAACTAAACACCTATAGAATATGGAAGAACTTTATTTGACTGAAGAAAAAACACAAGAGATCAAGAAGAAAGTCGAGGCTATCAAGAAGAGCAAGAATATCTCAAAGGTAATCCCGATCGTCATTTTTGGCGATAGCGATGACTCGAAGGATATGTATGTTGGCTATTTCAAGAGACCAGACCTCATGACCTACAGCAAATGTATGTCGCTCGTGAAGAAAGATGAGGTGAAGGCGATGAAGGCTCTTGCGAACGATTGTTTTATTGAGGGAGACAAGGAGCTTGTGGACAACGACAACATGTTCCTTTTTGGTACTATGGCGCAGCTTTCCGTTCTTCTTGAGGCGAGAAAGGGAACCATCGTAAATTTTTGAAACTCTGGGAAGTTAAAGACAATCCCGATGACCTGAGAGGTTATTTTATACTGATCAGGCATTACTTCCCGCAAGTTGATATTAAGGATCTTTCCGATGAGGAGTTTGGAATTATCGCCAACGATGCCTTGTGGCTTCACAAACAAAAAGCCATGTTGCTTGGAGCAAGGCTAGTTCAATAAACGCCCCTTCTTTACTGCTATGCTATAAAACAAGCCCGTGCTGGACAATCCGGTACGGGCTTTTGTTTTTTTATCACCACTATATGTTTAAGTCTATTCTTATGTAAAATAATCACTTAACCTTAACAGAAACGACATGGGAACTTACAATGTTGAGTATAAAATAAAGATTGATACCGGTCAATCTTCAAAGGCATTAACCAATCTCAGGGAGAGTGTTAGTAAGAATATTCCCAATATTATAACTAACATGGACTTGCTCATAAAGAAGATATCCAAGGCGAACACAGCATTGGCTACCTTCCAGAAATTTTCCAGCAAGAACCTGAAGATCACTTTAGATAAGAAAGTATTTGATGATATTGATGCGGTAAAGAAAAAGCTATCGTCAATCAAGAACAAAGAGATTACGATAACAACCAAGACTAAAGAAAGCGCATCTACAACAACCGGAACCACAAGCGCGGGGAGAAGGGTTGTCAATAATAGCGGGTCCGCTCCCAGAAATGGTAATAATCGTGCCGCCAGAGGATTTGGAGGCGGTTTTAGGGGTTTGTATGGACTGTCCGACGTTCTTTATTCGGCGGGTTTTCCATTCCCGAACATGATAGGCGCTGCCGCTATAGGTATGGGAGCATACAGTGTCGTTACTGATTTTGCCGAGTTTGAGAATATCATGACGACGGTACAGGCAATCCTGAAAACAACAGATACTGATGTCCAGACGTTCAGCGATAGGTTCGATGAGATGTCCAGAAAAATACGTAAAGTAGGCGTAGACACCAAATTTACTACAACAGAGGTTGCTGGCGCTGCTAAATATTTGGCTATGGCTGGTTTAGGTATCAAGGATGGAACCAATCGCTAACCTGGCTATTATTACGGACGCTCCACTTGATCGTATGGCCGATATTGTCACCAATATCCAGACTGCTTATGGAATCACGTCCGATAAGATGCCCCAGATCGCCGATATATTGACAAGTGTCGCTACCGGAACAAATACGGATGTGCTTGAGATGGGAGAGGCGATGAAGTTCGCTGCCCCGATGATGTCTATGGCCGGCATATCTTTCAATGAGGCCGCTGGTGCCATTGGTTTGTTGGCTAATGCCGGTTTAAAAGGTACTGTGGCTGGTACGGCCTTGAGAGCTATGATGGTAAGATTGCTGAATCCTACCAAAAAGGGTGTTGAGGTTTTGAAAAAGTACAACATAGAGTTGTACGAAATGGACAAGATAACCGGAAAGACAAGGCTCAGGAGTTTGGTTGATATCTTCTCCCAGTTGAGAGCCAAGAACGCTTCGGTACAAGACCTTAACCGTATATTTGACAAGATCGGAGGTAACGCCGCTAATAACGTGTTCGCTGAATTGATAAAACTTCCAGAAATAGTCTCTAACTCGGTATATTCTGGAGGATTAGCAGAAAGTATAGCTACGGAAAAACAGAATACGCTCGCTGGTAAATGGGACAAGGTAACATCCCAGTTCTCGGAAACGGGTATGAACGTCTTCGAGTCTTACGCTCCGGCGGTTAAGGAAGGTCTGGACTTGATCAATAATTTTCTCCAGACACCAACAGCCGCTAAGATTTTTTCAGATGTCGCTTCTGGATTATTATTCCTGTTTAAGTCTCTTATAAATATAAGTACATGGGTATCAAATAACTGGGGATGGCTTGAACCTATATTTATTAGTAGTTTCCTGACAAAGAGGGTGTATTCTATTATTACCTCTTTAATGTCATTAGCTGGCGTTATCAGAAACATAGCTGGAGCGGCATCAGGTCTTAGTGCGGTGATAGGAACCGTTGGCGTAGGATCTGCTGTAGGAGGTGGAGGATTGCTTGCCGCTATTGGTGGAATCCCAGGTGTTGTGGCGGCAGCCGTGGCCGCTCTCGCTACATTAGGTTTATCATTATACACGAGTTCCGTTAAGTTTAACCAGTCCATTGATAATATCCAGAAAAAGATTGACGAGCTTCTTCCTGGATTGCAAAAGGTTCAAGACAAGGCTGCTGAAATTGAAAGTAAAAATTTCATGGACAAGAATATTGGGAAAAACAGCTTAGTTAAAAATATATTTAGTGGAAATGGAACCGATATTCAAATTGGGGCATACGCTAAATTACAAGCAAGCAATTTAGCCTCTAATATTATATAGCCAACCTTTCGCCTTCATTAAGTATAACAGAAAGGAAGAATATCGCCACATCTATGGCTAATAAATTAAAATGGGAAATGCTTCCAGAAGGTACATATAGGGTAAATAACTCATCTCCCAATAGTACAGTTGCGTTTGATCCTTCATCTGGAAAGTATTTCAAAACAATAAAAAGAAAAGATATTAATGAGGGCAATATAGTTAATATCGAAAGTTACGCTAACGCGTTTAATTCTCAATTATCCTCTTCTCAAAAAATAGTTGATGGAATAGTCTCAGTTTACGAAAACATGGCTAATGGCTCTATTATGTTGCCTAATAGGGTCAAAGAAATAGTTCAACTATTAACGGGTAAAAATCTTGAATTTAGCCCGCTCGTATCGTATGACACCCAGAAAGAGGTAACTCAAAGTGCTTTTTCTTATTTAAAGAAAAGGGGATACAGTAATGATTTTGTGAAGTTCCTTTTTGATAGTTTGCCATCGAACATAAGAGATATGGTTCCTCCAGAAGAATTATTCCCCAACAAGAATGTTCGACTTGAGGATGAACTTCCAGAGTTTTCAAGATCAGGATCATCTGGGTCTTCTGGAATGTCTGGTGTTGGAACTTATAAAGGACAAGCTCCAAAACAGGTTATTGTAAATATTGATAATTTGATCGGTTCTTTCACGGTGGATTATAACGGGCCGGAAGATAAGGAAAAAATAAAGGACCTGATCACCCAAACCGTAATTGAGGCAATTCAGGATTCAGAGATTTCACTAATGTCTAATTCCGCTTATTAATGGATAATATAACATTGATCAACAAGGGTGTCACCAGCGTGGTGGCATCCACAAACTCAAAACTGAATAAACTGAACGAAGTGGTTAAAGGATTAAATGTTACCAATATCAAACTACTTAATGATAAGAAAGCTAATGATTTGATAATTAGTAATATCAAGAAAAGCTTTTATTTGGGAAAAGATCCATCATCGTTATTGACATATATTCCTAACATTAATCTTACTGATCTCGTAAGGAACCCAAAGGAATATGCGAAGAGGAAGGTTAAGATCTTGGAACGGGTTGTTAGAGGTAGAGGTAAAAACATGATCATCAGGATTATGGATGATGTCCTTAACAAGAAGGAAGAGTTTAAGATCCGGGATTATGTTCAAGATAGGGACGATAATCTTAAACAACTCATTGAAGAAAATACTCCCGTGCTTAATGACCCAAGCGTAACAGATTTAGGAGGCAATGCTCTCAGGCACTATTTGAGACTTTACGCTAAAAATGATCAAGGGGAGTTCGAGTTTATCGACGGTCATGCCATCATCAAGTTAAGCGAGACCAAGAATATCCTTATGACCAAGGTTGAGGGACGAGACTTGACTCGGAAAGAATACATATCTGGAGGTGATTATATGATTACCATTACTGGTAAGATCGCCAGCCCCTATCCGGATGTCTATCCCACCGAGGATGTTGTTAAATTGAGAAATATACTGAAACATAAGGATGTAATATTTTGTGAGTCTCCATTCCTTAACATATTTGAGATTCCTACTTTAATCGTGTTAAGCTATGACTTTCCACTGAGGGCGGGTTTCTCGAACATACAGGAATACACAATTAATGCCGTATATGAGAAAACCCTTGAGGCTCTTAAATATGAAACCAGAAACGTAAACGAGATCCTGTCCGCAAAGGAGATTATGCAGAAAGAAATAGAGGAGCGTGAGCAATTGCTTGAGATAGACAAGAACTCAATCAACAACAGGACATCCAACGTGACAATCAAGGATCTTCTCAATAAGCTAAACCCCAAAGATTTTGTTCAACAACAAAGCTGGATATAATGGAAATACATGGGTTATGTATATTGAACTGTCTCATAACTATTGGGGATGAAGACGCCAATAATAAACTTAACATAAACAATAAGATTATCTTGAATGAGGTGGTAAATATCACTATTGAGGACTCATACAAGACATTGATTAATACGGCAAGGATAGAATTTACGAGACAGATAACCGTAAAGACGTTCGTTAAAAATGAATATAATGAGCGGGAAGAAAAACTTATCGGAGACCAAAATTCTATTTTTTCCCATGGCAAGAGAATTAATATTAAATTGTGCTATGGAGCTGATGAGAACCTAAAAACCATGTTTGACGGATATGTTACTACGGTTATCCCAGGAAACCCTTTCGTGATTTTATGTGAGGATATGGGATATGTCCTGAAACAAACAGCGTTACCGGCCATCAAGACCAGTTCTGAGGGTACAAAGCTTAATGAGTTTGTTCCTGAGATATTGAAGGGTACGGGCATTGGCTTGCACCCTTCAACCAAAAACATGAACCTTACTGTAGGTCAGATCGTATATCCCCAAAACTGTACGGCGGCTGATATCCTCAATCGCTTTAGAAAATGGGGCATAGTGAGTTATATAAGATATTATAACGGTAAACCTTATCTGGCTATAGGTCGCACGCTTTTTTCCACAAATACTTCAGAATCGGTATTGAAAGATATGCCGGATACGCCTTACGATATCTATTTCAATGAGCACGTGGCCTCTTGCAATCTGGATATACACAAGCTAGACATTAATTTGTTAGCTATTGAAGCGATAGCGTTGTATCCTAATAACACGATGTATAAGGCTACGATTCGCCGCGATCCAAAAGACCTTACTAAACTCCAGGTTGTAAACGAGACAAAGCTGGATAAGCGACAATTAAAAAACTCTATTCTCACGGAAAGTGATGCTCAAAATAACTTGTCAAATCTTGTTGGAACGAAAAATAACACTATAGATCTTTCTGGATACAATATTTGCACGTACCACGAATACAACGTAAACAGGGAAACTTTGATCAAGAACGCAGAGTCAAAATTCTCAGAGATATCAAAGACTGGTATTGAGGGCGATTTGACCTTATTCGGGGATTTTAATATGCAATCCGGATGTAAGGTAACGCTTCATGATGACCTTAACCCTGAGAGAAACGGTACATATATCGTAAGTGAGGTAACAACAACTTTTGGAGTTAATGGGTACCGGCAAAAGATTAAGATTCCATACAAACTTAGTGATTAGTGATTAAAAATGTCATCAACGAAAGAATTAGGGCTGGCGTTAAGAACATTGATTGACAATAATATAGTTAGTAACGCTAACCAAAAGGACCAGTTAAGGATCGTGCATGGTTTTGTTACTGGTGTGAACAAGAAAGAAGGAACATCTCCCACAATAAATTTCTCATCTATGGATGGTACGATAAAGATTGATGAAATATCTGTATTGACCATTCCGGAGTTGGAGAAGGGAGCTTATGGAGATCCTACCCAAAATTCCGATGTTACAATCTTATGGAATGTTGGAACCGGAGACGCTATCATTTTGGCTTTTTCCCATCTTGATACTTACACGATCAACACGACAAAGGAAGTGTCTATTGGGGTGACTGATGAGACAGAGAATCCTGATGGGGATTATAACGAAAATCAAAATTCTGGAGACAAGACACAAACCAAGTACACTTCCAGTTCAATAACCCATACGGTCGCAAATAAGACCGATTCTGCCACTCAAACTATCGAGGCGGACAAGGTTATGTCGGAGATAGGATCGTCCGTTATAGAGCAAAGGAAAGAAGAAATAAAGCAATCTGTTGGAAGTTCTTATCAGAAAGTGGACAATCAAGGAGTGACACTTGAGGGGACACAGATTAGTTTAGGAGAGGGGGCTACGGAACCGACACTGCTAGGTTTAAAAACATCCTTGTTGCTTGTGGATTTTATAACGGCCTGTTCCCAGATTATGGTTCCTACAATGATGGGTACGATGCCCATTATCAATATACCTCAATTTACCGCCCTGATTCCAAGATGTGAGGAGATTAAATCATTAACCGTTAAACTTAAATAACTATGGCAGAGAATGATCCTGTAGACCCCAATCATGGCCTTATTGATATGCCGGACCTTAACGATCCGGCATGTTTTGAATTATACAATGAACTATATACCAGGATAAAAACAAGTCAGGATGGGGATGGAACCATCTCTTTGGATACCCGTATAAAAAACATTGCTTATAATCTTGCGTCCCCTATTGTGAGGGTTGCGGGGTCAAGTTCTGGAGAGATAGATCCAAGTGATCCCCAGTTGCTTAATTATGTGAAGCGTAAAGGTGATTCTATGACCGGCAGGCTAGGTACTTTGTATGGATTGGATATAGGTGATACAAAAGATAGCGTAACAGAAACCATCGCCAAAACCGTATTTGATTCATCCGGGGCTTACATGCAATTTTTGAAACCACTCAAGGTTGAAAGCGAGAATTTTTATCTGAATGGTAAAAATGTCTTTTTGCTTACGGATGAGGGCCTTGTTGTTGATGGAGGGGATAACGTATCTTTCGTATCGTCTTATATAAAGACTATTGGAGGATTTATCGCTGGCAATAACATAAATGATGGCTTTTATGCCTCGCCTACACAGTTAACATTTCAGGGAGGTGACGTGTATCATTCGAAGAATAGTAACCTTCCGATCGTTGATTGGGCGATGAATAACGCTAATGTAAGCGGAAATTTATCGGTAACGGGAGAAGGAGACGTAACCGGTTTATTTTCTGCTCTTGGTGGAGCCGTTCTAGGATATGCCAACAATGCCGTTATTGATGTCACAGAAAACCTGGCTACTTTCATAGGAGATATAGATATCCAGTCCTCGTATGGCATTAAGTTCAGTTCATCATACGTCATTAGCCGCCCTAGCGATACGAACATTCAGATCGAAGCGGTTGGGGATGCCCTTATTCTTGGAGGAAACAATACCGAAAGCGTAAGGTTATGGTCTACGTTAACCACTGAAGCGGGAGACCATGAACTTGTAGATAAGTTCGGAAACGCCAGTTTCCTTAACTCATTTGAGGCTGGAAAGGGGTATGGGGGAGTATTGATGAAAACCCATAATGATGGCGTGATCATGTATAATAGGCTTATGTTCGGTAATGAATTAGGGCCATATTTAATTAAGGGAAGTAAAGGTTTATGTTTTTCGCAAGAATTTATAAGAGAGAATGATGAGGTTATTACTCATGGATGCGATATTCATTATGGCAAGTCCACTTCTATTCATGCTGATCTTGATAGGTATAGCGAGACCTTATTCCTGGATACGACAGCGGACTTTTTCACATACAACAAACCGATCGAGGCAAAAGAATTTATTGGAATAACAGAATCCACAACCCGGTTATATGACAATACCCTATTCTTCAATGATAACCATTACCTGTTGAATATCACGGATGGTATCAGGCATTTTGGCAATTCCTATTTTATGGGTAACCTTTTCTCGGAAAGGTTTTCTACAGGATTCGCTGGAGAAGGCTTTGCTATCCGTAAAAGAATAGAAGATGGAAATTATGAGATGACAACGGACTATATGTTCGTAAGAAAAAAATTCACCACCTATGAGATGGAGGTGCAGAAGATAAGCGTTATAAATGGATCATTATGGGTAAGTAGCTCATGTTCCGGTGATAGCGTAACCGAAGTTGAATAAAAATAACCAAAAACTTATTGTATGCCATTAATCAATTCCCAAAAGTACAAGATCAATATTGATCATAACTCAAACAAAATTCAAGGACTAAAGCCTGGAGATATCGTTCGTAGGCAATATACGGATGGCAAGAATACGGTGTACACTCTGATGTGTGTCATTGCGAATGGTATTGACAAGATTACTGATGATAAGGGGGTATTGCATGATTCCCCTTATTTTATTGGTGCTCTTTTGGAAGGTGACGCTCCAGAAAACGGTCAGTTGCTTGATTTTGCCAGGATTACGAACCTTTATGACACGGAAAGGTCAGGTGCCCTTTATTTGACAGCAACTGATTCTGGAGCGCCTTACATGTCTGTTATTGATTCGGAACCAGGCGAGAAATCAATCGCTTACCCGACTTATCTTGCCCCATACAACAACACCGTCCTTAAAGACGCTTATTGTATTAACAGAAGAACAAACACTGAACTGGTAGCGGAATTTACGGAGAGCTTGGAGGACAGAAAAAGAGTTATCACAATAAAAAGAGAGGAAAATATTTATAACACTGGTGATGAGGAACTTTTTGTGTCATTCAAGGATGAGTTCCCATTATCTCAAACCATACTCGTATCTTACAGGGCATCAACAAAAAGCCAAGAGGTAGCCCTTAACTTCCAGTTTGGTTATCCGGATAAATCTTCTTACGACGCAAAGGGAACAGTTATGATATCGACAGAACCTCAATATTTCCTTCATGTAATCCAAGTAGATACTGCTATTCGGAACACTAAGAGCTTTTTTCTTAGAGTTAACGATATTGAGCCTGGAAATGATTTAATGATAAGTGATTTTAGTATCGTATCCCTGGCATCAGTATCATCTCTTGAAAACAACGACAAAACACGGATTGGAAAAATAACCGGTATCGTTGATCCTGTCTTTGGTCAATTATACGGATACGGGACATATACGGAGAACTTCTACGCTACGGGAAACACATCAATATCTGGAACGCTTACCGCTGGAGATGAGAACGGTTTCGCTAGCACGTTCTATGTTGGAAAGATCAAGAAGAATATCTTGTATAACAGTTTAGAGCCTACCGTAACAAACACTTCCAAGAATGAAGATATAGCATATTATCCACCAGCTAAGGTAGGTTCGTCATATCTCATGCCATCATCTACCCAGCCACATATTTACAATGTTATTGATGAGGATTTTTATTATGCTAACAATGGTAAGAAGTTTACGTTTTCCGCTTGGTTTTATGGTACTTCTGATGACTGCTCTGTTGTTGTTGCGCATGGTGATACATCCAAGAGAATAGCCTTGTCAACAGGATGGGTAAGGGTAAGTTTATCGTTTTTGTTGCAAGGGCTGGAGATTGAGATGACGAGTACCGGAAATGTATATTTCGCATCTCCCCAGTTGGAAAGGGGTAGTCGGGTTACGCAATATCAACCAACAGACGGCGTATTGAGCGATAATGAGGAAGAGTATGGGGCATGGTTATGCAAAGGAGGAATAGGAGGCACTATCCAAAATCCATTACTAAAATTTGGGGAAGATGGCTCAATCCGATCAAAGAATGATTCATTTGTGATCAATAATGATGGTACTGGACATTTCGCTGAAGGGCGTTTTGCTTGGACTAAAGATAAGATTACCCTCAAGGAAGTTACCATCAACTGGGAAAGCTTAGATGACGAGACAAAAGATAAGCTTACTTCAAAAAGCGTTCAAGTGTTTGGAGATAATATTTTTCATTATTCCGGATCTGACTCCTCATCAACCCCAGATAAAACTTCGATTACAATAACAACCTCGGACAACAATTTCGTACCGTCGTCAAGAAAATGGGAATATATGGATAGCGATGGCCAATGGGTAGAAATATCCGGAAATGGTAGTACGCTCACTTTAACCCACAATAATTCCATTTGGGGAGGCCGTGACTCCATTGTTATCAAATACACGGCTTCTTTTGATGGTAAGGACTATTTTGATACGATTACGGTATATAAGGTTTACAGTGGAGAGACAACGTGTGTAATAACAGCCTCGCTCACATCATGTGTCGTATCCGCAGATTATGAAGGTGAGATACACGCCAATAAAACTTACACATCAATAATTTCTGCGCAGAAGAAAAATATTTCGGTTCCTGTAACAATTGGAAGTTTACCTTCTGTTAAGGGAATATCACTCTCTAAATCTGGATCATCTTCATTACTTATCACTTTTAGACAAGGAAAAGATCTGGATGATTATGGTTATTTCAATGTCCCGGTGACAGCGGATGGAACGACTTATTCTGTTACTATATCATACATGAAAGTTAAGGATGGTGCTCCAGGAGATAATCCGAACATTCTTGATTGGGTCAGTGATTGGGATAATAACAAGACAACTATTAATGGAGAACGGATTGTTACACCAAAGATATTCGCTGGTACTGTACACACAAATGGTTCACTTACAGGATTGGCTTTTGGAAACATACCACTGAAAGTTAAAAACCCAACTACTGGTGCGCTTGAGTCAAAGGAAGTAACTGGATTGTATGGTTTTAAGTCAGGTGAGTGCACCTGGTTTTTTGATGCTAGAGGTAATGCTCAACTAGGTAACGGGACAAACTATATCAAGTATGACTCTAGTACAGGGAAGGTAGTGTTTGGTAAGGATGTTGTACTCACGTGGTCAAATGAAATCAGTAATGCTCTTAATGAGGCAAAGGATTATTCTGATACAAAATTAGTTGAATCTAAGACATATACAGACAATAATATAAATTCTATTAACGAATCAATAGGGTCAATTAACGGTGATATTACAAATCTTGAGAATTATGTAGACGGTGCATTTAGGGATGGTATTGTTAGCGACGCTGAACTGGCGAATATTAAGGGATACGTGAACACAATAAATACCACCAAATTGAATTTTGATAAGGTTTACGATGAGCTGTACGCTAACACCTATATTGAGACATCCAATAAGGAGGCTTTAAAAAACGCCAAGGACAATTTCAATACGAGAACAACCCAGTTACTATCCAAGATAAACCAGATTGCTCAAGCTGGAGTTGTAACTGATGAAGATAAGATCTTGGTGGATACGCTTTTTGATGATTTCAATGATTCTTGTGCTTCCCTGTCTACCGCTATTGAAAAAGCTAATAAGATTATTCAGGATGCTCTCAAGGGATATTCAGATGCGGTTAATGATAGATTGGATACTTGGGCCGATGATGGTGTTGTCTCCCCAACTGAAAAGCTTATGGTTAAACAGGAAATAGCTGCTGTTGAATCAGAATATGGCAATATTATCTCCAAAGCTGGTTTGTTGGGAATAACGGTGGATAACTCATCCGATATGAATAATTACGTTACTTATTACGAGAAATATCATTCAAATCTTACGGAAATGTCATCCAACGAGACGGAGACGGTAAAAATACCAAGTCTGTTCTCGTTATGGCGGTCAATATATTACACCACTAAACAAACAATGCTTGACCTGATTACGGAAAAAGAGCGAGAATACATTTCTGATACCGCAGCTAACGAAGCACAAAAAAAACTGGATGAATGGGCCGAGGATGGCGTTATATCTCCAGTTGAGAAGAATGCTATAAAATTAGAAATAACATCGTTAGAGAGCGAGTATAACAAAATTGTTTTAGATGCTAAAAAATATAGTGTTGCTTATAATAATTATACAACGGCATATACAAATTATAAAAATGACTTAACACAATGTATAAGTACAGCTACTGATATAGTTACGATACCATCAACATTAGAAACAAGGCAAACCACATATTATACGGAGAAGAACAAGCTTCTTCAGGCTATACTCAACAAGATTGACGATTATAACAAGGATATCGCTACAGATGCCGCTACAGATGTTATTAATAATTCATCTGCCGGAAGTCGGAATTATATACGTAATAGCTCATTTAAGGAAACACTTACAGGTGTATTTACTAATGGCGTAACAGCCACAATAGATAGTAGCGTAACATACCTGAGCAAGAAAACACTAAAAATCGTTACGAACGGTGCCACTAATTCAACCGTTACATCGAAGTATTTTTATTTTTTGGCAATAAACAGTCATATTTGTAAACCAGCTTATTTTTCCATGTACGTGAAAGGAAACGTATCTGCAAACGTAAAGGTTAAGATCGGTGGAAGTTCTAGTGTCGTGCAGACGCAGAATATATCTACATCATGGAAAAAAATCGAGGTTAGAGTTATATCACCAAGTAACAGTTATGTATATATAGGATTTACTTCGGCTGGCACTTACCATGTTTGTATGCCAATGCTTTCCGAGTCATCAATGGCTGTTGATTGGAAACCAGCAGAGGAGGACTTAGAGAGTCAAATTAGTGCCGCTGAACAGGCCGGAGAGAACGCTCAAAAGGCCGCTGACGATATAAACAAGATGATCGCTGATGGAAGCTGGAAAGCGAAACTCGATACGTTAGAGTATGACAATAATACGGAGATAGGTTCTAATTATGTATTTACGGGTCTTTTAGCTGCCGAGACGGTTGCGGCAATCAATATAGAAGCTTCCCAGATTACTGCCGGAACAATTAGTACGGATAGGTTAAATGTTTCTGATATTGCGACTAAAACAGTCACTGCGGAGAAGATAAACAGCTTGTCATTAACCACAACAAAAGGAAAGATCGGAAATTGGACGATTGATGGAAATTATATCTATACCGGAACCAAAAAGACAAGTGGTGACTTTACAGATAATGGAATAACTTTATATGGATCCGGAAATGGCGCTATCAGAGCTAAAAATTTCCGTATAGATACCGATGGATCAGCTTATTTTAAGGGAAATATTGAAGCTACAAGTGGAAAAATTGCAGGGTGGTCAATATCAGGTAATTGCATTTATACAGGTACGGCCCAAACATCAAATGGATATAGTACTAGCGGCATCACGATTTATTCTTCAAATAATTTATCCGCTATTAGGGCACAATATTTCCGTATAGAAACTGATGGTAAGGCTTATTTCAAAGGTGGGTCTATAGGTGGCTGGAAGATTGACAGTGACTCTATATATACTGGAACAAAGCAATCTAATAATTCATTTACCGCAAGTGGAATAACAATATATTCAAACGGAACAAGTGCTGCAATAAGATCAGAACAATTTAGAATAGATACTGATGGTTCTGCTTATTTTAGTGGTAAATTATCTGCTGCAACTGGTTCGTTTAGTGGAGAAATAACAGCTACTTCTGGTAAGATCGGCGGTTGGACAATTAATAGCAGCAACATTACGAATGGTAATATGTCTCTTTCGTCATCTTCAATATCCAGAAATAATTATTGGGCCTTGAACAATGACGGTTCAGGGTATTTGGCAAAGAAGAATATATCCTGGAATACTAGTGGAGATGCGACATTTAAGGGGACATTTATTGTTTCTGGTGATGGTGGACATATATTTTTTGGAAATTTAGATGATTTAGATGGAATTAATGGAGGAGGGAATATACCTTTTATTGGATTTAGTAGTGAGGCAAGCGTTCCTACAAATCCAAGTTTCGGTGATTATGAATATGACGGAGCATATATGTTATATTCAAATGGATACCTCCTTATTGCATCTCAAGTAATGAATATTGCTGCACCTGATTTAACGGTTGGTCGCATGGTCTATGAGAATGGCAAGACTAAATTTACTGGACCTGTCGAATTTACGGGAGAAGTGACAGGAATAACAGGAATAGGAGAACAAGGTCCAGCCGGTGAGATCACGGGCGTTACAGCTTCTGTGTCAAATACTGTTGGAACGCCAAGTTGTACTGTAACTCTTGGAGGAACACCTAGCAAGAGAACCATAAAGCTAGCTTTTAAAAACCTGAAGGGTGCTACTGGCGCTACTGGTCCTAAAGGTGCTACAGGTGCGACTGGCCCACAAGGTCCAGCCGGTACGTTATCCGCAAGTTCAACGTGTTATTTACCTTCTTCAGGAACGGTTTTTAGAAACGGCTCAAACAATATTGGAATTAGATTCTCTGGAGGAAATGGAATAAGGGGGTGGAGAGATACTGGAGATAATATTGGAAACTTATTTATAAACAATGGTGCAACTTCTGGTTATAGAGTCGAAATAACAAATCTCGATTCTGTTACTGGATCAGATATAAGACTAAAGACCATATTTAACGATGTTCCAAATGTTTTAGATAAAATAAAGAACATTAGTGCATTCTACCATACAAGAAAAGATGATGAGGACAAGATTATGAGGATTGGAGTTTCCGCCCAAGCTGTTAGAGAGGTTTTCCCAGAACTCGTGAGACTAATTACCCCAGAAAACGGTGACTCATATTATGCGGTAAATTATATAGATTTAGCCGCCACGGTAGCTATAAATGGCTGTAAGGAGCTTCATGAATTGATCAAAGGACATCAAGATGTTATTATGGCCTTGGAAGATAAAAATCGTGTTCTGGAAGAAAAGGTGGTTACTTTGGAAGATCGTATTGCCAGATTGGAAGGCTTGCTTGCCGCTAAATGTTAAAATTAGGGTTAACGTAAACTTTGATGTAGGCTAAGACCTATTCTTCTTCAAAAGGGGATGGCGTATTTCCTAAACCGTCCCCTTAGATTTAAGAAGGCGACTTGGGGTAAACAAACCCATTCGAGGCGAGGGTATATCTGGCAACGGCCCTCGTAACGCTGAGTTCTGTGCCCCGCCTGAATCCAGAGACAATGGGTTGGGCGTATATCTCTCAGCCCTGCCTTTAGCTCATGGGGCTATAAAGTGGAAAATAAAAGAAAATGGCGTGCGTGTCACCCCCTCACTGATTAAATCCCGGCAATGTTTAAGGGGCTATAACCGGGTCAATTCAGGAAAGGAACCGTTATTTCGTGCTTGAGGAAGCACGGTGGGGGGGACTGAAAAATATGGAAGAAGCATGGCAACCGTGAAATATTGGTTGTTGATCCTATAGCGATCGGCCCACGCTACGTGGTGGGAGCGTTGGTACGGCATAGGGAAGGTCAATGAGTAACGGATTGTTACTTAGTCGTGTGAAATCCGGAGGGGCAGTTTTGTGATGCGTGGTCGAGGAAAGGCCAAGACTGGTTAGTGTTTGTCCGAAAGGAGGTCTTGGTTATGTTGTTCTCTTTTCTTTTTGATTGGCCTTTTGTTGTTGATCAATTAAGGCTTTATTAGAGAGATAAGTTGGGGCAACATTTCCTTTCCTAGGGGATAAGCCCCTATTGTATTCGTACATGAGTGAATTATAATCGTAAGTGCAAGTAAATCAAATATTTATTTATATGAATGTTGTGGAGTTATACGTTAAGGATCGTATGGTTCTGATGTATATTTTAAGTATCAGGACTGGAAACAAAATGACACTCCAGGATTACATGCTTAAAAAAGAGATCATGTCAAAAGTCAGTCTGACTGAAGAGGATTTTGTTAAGTATGAGATCGTGGATGAAGGCGGTGGTAATATGAAATGGAACTTGAAAAAGGACCGTGATAACCCGATGGCCTTTGAGATTGACGATAAAACCTCTTCTTTCTTTAAAAAGATGGCTGACACCCTCTCAGACGAGGAATATGTTGAGGATGTCTGGGATGTGGTTCAAAAGATTTATGACAATTGCTGATCATCTAGGCAAGATAGCGTAAGGGGTAAGTTTTTTCTTACCCCTTTTTTTATATCATCTAAATTTAACAATAAAAATCAAATGGTATGAAAAACGATATTATCAACATTGTATGATATAATATTTAAAATGTTTAAAAATATTTTCTATGATGGATATGTATTACTAACAAACTACATTTATTTTTTGATTTTTCTTATTATCAATTATTTAACCTGTTGATAACTATTGACAATAAAATGTTTGAAAAAAATATGTATGTTTATAAATATTTCTATGACTATGTTTCTAATGTATTTTGTACGTAGTTATTAACAATAATACAACAAGTTATGAACAACTTATCAACATGGAGACATGAGAACTGATATCCAATTCGATTATACAAGCGCTGAGGTCATCATGAAGCGTTCCATTCCTCAATTTACCATTGGTTTTGAATGGGAAAGGGAAGATGACTATGTGGCTTATGGTATATGTAAAATAAATAAGGACATAAACTTGAACTTGCTCTCTAAAGGTTTAGGAGTAACTATTCCATTTTTATCCTCAAATAAGAAGATAAAGTTGTCTTTTAGGGTTGTTGATAATTTTGGGAATGAGAGCATTATATATAATACAAGAGATGGAGGTGAGTATTACCAGTTGAGGACCATAAAGGGTGAGGATATGCGAACGACCGATTTGCCGGTTTTGTCAATAGATGCCTTGTACCGGGTGGTGCTGGAAAAGAACGTGGCTTATCTCTGTGATTTTACCGAGTATGATTTTGGGTTATGTGAGTCTATTGAGCAAAACAAGGTCTTTCTTCTTCAGTGCACTCCGGGCAATTTATACCAATACCCCACTACTGGGGTCGGGATCTTTAGGTATCTGAATAGCAATATCGGAACGTCGGGCTTGGGGAACATGATTAAGGAGCAATTTAATATGGATAAGATGTATGTTGAGCAAGCCCATATCAATCAGGAGAAAGGAGAGATTAAAGTAGTTGCAAGGGAGGAATGATAATGGCGCAATACAAGGTAGAATATGGGCAGAATATTTATGATGTAGCGTTAACCCTTTATGGGTCTGTGGAAGGAATATTGGATTTATTGACTTGTAATCCTAAGCTATCAATGGATACTGAGCTGAAATATGGTGATATACTTGAATATACTCCATATTATCATGAGGACTCTACGGTTGTTAGCTATTTTAAGACAAATGGGATTATACCGGCAAACGGTACTGGGACTGTTTATTATAAAACCATGAACAATTTATTGTTTATGTGGTACCTGAAGAATACTTCCAGAACCGTATCATTTTCAATATCAGGTATTGGCACGCTATATATTGATTGGGGCGATAATTCAGACATGGAGATGGTTGATATGACTACTAGCCAGTCGGAAATTAGCCATATTTATGGTGAGGATAGTTCATCAAACCGCAAAATTAAGGTATATGGGGAAGTTACCATATATGACTTGAACCTCTCAGGGAACGAGTTTACTGACCTCTTTACAATTAGGGATGTTGGTGTTGAGAGTATAGCCGTTGAGGATTCCAATAAATTTGATCTTGGGTTCACTGCGTTTATGAAAAATATCATGCACGCTACGTTTGCGGGATCAATCGTTTCAGGTGTTGAGAACATGGTTTTGCAAAAGTCGCTCATGTCCCTTGATTTGACTAATTGTAGGTTGAGCCAAGAGGAATTGGACCGGTATCTTATTGGTCTGGTTAAGGATTATGGGATAAGGTTGAATTGTATTGTAAACCTATCCGAGAATGAGAGACCTTCAGGAACTTATCAGGAACCAGAAATTTTGATTGACCCAAAGACTGGTATGGAGGCTATCTGGGTATTGGTCAATCATCATAAGGAATCTATGGGGCCTTGGTCATTTATATTGAACGAGAACGAGACATACACAGCGTAATGGCAAGAACAATAAACCAAATCTATCAGTCTATTATAGAGGAAAAAGATAAAAGACTGGAATTGAATGAGTTCCAAAGTGATTCAAAGGTGTCTATCATGAATGGCATTATTTGGATAGTTAGTGCGGCTATCTATACGTTTGAGACGATAATGGACACTTATACCGTGGACATTAGCAACGTGATTAAGGATCGCATCAATGGAACACCATCATATTATGTTAACGCCCTGCTGAAATACCAACATGGGGACAAGTTACAGGTAAGGGATGATGGGCTTGGCTTTGGTTATGAGACTACCGACGAGACAAAGCGCATCATAACACAGGCTTCGTATCAGGAGGATACTAATGATATGAGCTTGGATACAAAACTGATTTTGAAAGTGGCAACTGGAGAAAAGGGGAATCTCCAGCCATTAACAACTGATCAGCTTATGATGGTTACGGCTTACATTAATCAGATTAAGTTTGCCGGAACTAATATTGAGGTTGTGTCCCAAAAGGGAGATATCTTGATCCCAAGGCTTACTGTTTATCACGATGGCGCTCTTTCAGAGGAGGATATGAGAGCTAACATAGACAACGCCCTTTATGATTTTATCATGGAGACAAAGTTTAACTCGGCGATCTACACGTCAAATATCATGCAGTGCCTGTTGAACGTGGAGCATGTCAATGACGTGTATATTGATTCTTCCCAGATGCCGGAACAAGGCGTTTATCTTGTAAGTTATGATAGTGATGGAACACATACGGAACCTACCCTTATCGGCCGCATGGCGCACGCTTCTAGTGGTTTCTTGAGGGAATCATCAAAAGAGGGAGATGAGGCGGATATTCCAAACTTCCGGGAAGCCATTGTCTTAAAAGTTGATCCGTCAGTATGAGTAGGTATCATATTAATTTCGATAGGCTGATCAATATGTTGACACCGAGTTACCTGAGAAACAGGACGTTCGTTTTGCTACTTCAGTCTTTCGTATTCCCGTTGCAATCAAAGAATGAGGAATTTGTATCCTTTACGAAGGAGCATCAGATTGACGCTTACATGACAAGCCAGGTGTTTTATTTTACATGGTACCTTAATCGTAGGTTCTCTAAATACTTCGTCGATAAGGATGATAGTATAGAAATTACCGATCCGATAGATGTTGGTGTTCCTATATATCGAAAGGCTGATCCAAACTTGAAACCATGTACGATATGGTATGTGGATGATAACTGGGGAGGTGTGAGTGGTACAGATGAGGAACCAAAACCTTTTTATTACAGGACTGAGAACAAGACAATAAATGAGACAAGTTTTACTGTCGAGGTTCCCAGGATAAATATACCGCAAGAAGAGTTTGTGGCTATGCTCTCTGCGGTTGTTAGTACGTATAAGATAGCCGGTAAAACATTTAGGATTAAAATATCAACAGAATGAGAGAATTTATCGCTAAAACAGGTGGGCGTTATACGTATATTGAGGACTTTAACGCCTTGCAGGACCTAACCCTGTCTTTCTTGACCATATTTAATGGCTGTAATAATTTTATCTTATCCGGATGTGAGACTTCTGGATCTTCTATTTCAAATACAAAAATAGGAGAGGGATATGTGTACATTAACGGGAAGATCCGGAAATTTGACGGGGCGACCGTAAACCTGAATAATCCTTATTACATCGTTGAGAGTGAACGTACCGAATCAGGATCTTATGCGCAAAATGCCACCCAGCAAATTTGTACGTATTACGAGTGTTTTGGCACGACAGATAAGCCTGCTGATAAACAATACATTGAGATCCGTGACACATATATTCCTCGTCTCAAAGATGAGTTTTTCGGGAAATATGCGTTATTGCTTGATGGCGCTTCTCAGCAGACAGTTAATAAGACTACGGTATTTAACAATAACGTAGAATCCAAGAAAGATATCATCTCTGATGGAATGTTGTCCCAGCGCAACCCGTCCAAATTTACCATGTTGAAGATCGCTGGACATACGGATGGGGCCAGTCGAATTATCTATCATAATGGCGGTGAGGATTTGAGTTATATATCGTTTGATACCGATGGCAATATTCGTTTTTCGGTTGGCGGACAAGACGTGTTTGCCGTCATGAAAACAAACACTGCTGTTGATGTCTTGAGGGGCAATACTTTACAAACAGAGAATCTGGTATTGTCCGATAACAATATCGAGAATTATTCAGACGCTACTGATGATGGATCTGTGAACGTGAATAAGTCTGGATATCAAGGAAGTACATCTAAGGTTAGACACTTCCAGGTTTATGATGGTAAAGGTAAATTGTTATTTAAGACGGATGGGTCGGCTAAGAGGGTCGTGTCGTATTGCTCTATTAATGAGGAATCCGCCGATGAGCTTGGGCTGGTTTTGAGAAGTACGTCGCATTCTCATGGTGAGCTGTCTTACAGTAAACGAATTGGCTGGAAAGATAGGGATAATGCCTTGATAGCTTCTATCGGTTTTTCTTCAGGTAACAAGGCGTTCATGATTAAGCATGAGATGAACGGTGATATTACCCTTCAGGCCGCAAATATCAATATTGTAGGAACATTAAAAGAGAATGGTAACGCTTACTCGAGCAATTTTGTTAATAATTCCACTTTTAACGATGCTTTGAGCAAAAAGGTGGATAAGGTTGCTGGTATGGGCCTATCCACAAATGATTTTACCTCAGATTACAAGGCCCAGCTTGACAATTTGAGAAAGGGATCCATCGGTTCCGGAGACCAAGGTCTTGTTACCGGTAACGATGTCGCTAATGAGTTGGAGAAGAAGTTGGACAAGGAGCTCACTGGTGTCAACGCCGAGAAGGGAAGGGCTAACTTGAGCGTGTATTCAAAGAGTGAGTGTGACGGTAGATACGCTGACAAGAAATTGTCGAACCTCCCAACGCTTACCCCAGAGGAGCAGGCGTCGATCAGGAGCAAGATTGGCGCTGGCGCGAGTTCGGTACAAGGAGAGCTGGATTCATTAAAATCTAGTATCAACCAGATGATCAAAGAATATTGTGATGCGAATTGTGTAAACTCAACGGATGGCATGTCGTTGTTGATCAATAAGAGTGAGACTTCTGGTGGGCTTCATTTTGAACAGCGTGGACGCGTTGTTTCTATTATGGGCTATATAAATGGACCTGGAAATTCAAATAATGAGCTTTCATGGTTTAATATACCTAATAGTATTGGAGCGCCACTGCATACGATTGGTGGTACATTCCTTACAGATACTACTAATAGCAAAAGTGATGCGCTGGACAATACCTATGGTATAGTGTGGAAATGTGATGGTGGAACAAGAACTGTAAAGGCCACAAGCTCATCTGTTGATCGCCAATATCCAGTTTATGTTTGTATCACTTATATAACCAGCCAATAATGAGAATAATTAAAATCCATAACGACATTGAGTTAATCAAGAGGATGAGCGATGAAGAGTCGGGAAAAGTTAACGGGAAGGCAAACTGTAAGGGGAAAAATAACCGGAAACAGGGGCCGTCCCTTCGGAACAAGAAAAAGAAGGAGATTCGAGGAGACGAATCTGGGGTTCTTCCTTAAATATGAGGCCCCGATAGAATATGAGTTATTGATGGAGTCACTACCCAAAAAGGAGTATGTGGCTCCAAGTATCAAGATTATTGAGGCAATAGCCGCTTCTTCGCCTAATCCTGTTTTTAAGAAGAACAAGTTCTTTAAGTATCTGGAGGAATATAGGGTAAACAAGCTTTGCGCAAAGAGACCTAAATTGATGACAGAGAAACGTATGGCGTATTATAAAAGGCTTCAAGAGACACAGGTAAAGAAATATTTGGCGGAAATGGAAAAAAGAGGGTATCGCCCTTATTGATTTGATAGCATCCCAAAAGGGGTGCTATTTTTTTTTACCAAAAAAATGTCTAAAATTTTGATGATATATTATTAATGCTTAATTTTGCGCTACTACACGTGAGGCTTGTCTTTCTTTCAAGCCATTTGGGGCGGTCGCCCTATATCAGATTTCATTTGATTTATATTGTTTTATGTATGGATAAAAATTATCCGGAAATACACGTGAGTAAGGCGTGAGGTCATTACTCAACGAGCAAACCATCTGCTCTTATGAAATAGCTGAAATTACAGGGAGAAGGCATAGCAATGTTATGGCATCCATTCGAGAAATGGAACCAGCATAGCGCAATATGCAAGGGCTTAATTTTAAGTTGATGTTCAAAACCAGTAAGTTATCTAGCAAGGAAGTAAGAGCGAATGAAAAATACACCCATTGTTATTGATTGATGTCATGATAAGTGACTATGGGAACGGTAGTTTTATCGTAATTTCAATAGCATATAATGAATAATAATAATTTTGCGCAGAAGAATACGAACGCGTTACTGATGGTATTTGAGAATGAGAAATTTGGAAAGATTAGGGTTGCTGGAACAAGCGAAGATCCGTTGTTTTGTTTGACGGATATCTGCCGAGTGTTGGGTTTGCATACAGGAATGACCAAACAAAGGTTAGACCAGAGGGGTGTAAGCCTGATTGACACCCCTACTTTAAACCAACACGGAGCGGAAGTTATTCAACAGCTCATTTATATCAACGAGAAGAACCTATACAAAATCATCATGCGATCTAACAAGCCACAAGCTGAACAATTTCAGGATTGGGTTTGTGGGGAGGTTCTGCCATCTATCCGCAAGCATGGAGCATACATGACAGATGAGGTTGCCAAAAAGGTTATCGAGTCTCCAGATTTCCTTATCCAACTTGCGATGGAGATCAAGGAGGAGAAAATGAAGCGTGAATTGGCGGAGAAAAACCTCGCTATCGCTGAGACAAAGATTGAGGAACAAGTTGAAGTCATCAAGCACAAGTCCGACGTGATCGAGGGGCTGACGGATGAGATCCCTACCGCTGAGCTAAGACAACGGATCGTCCAGATTGTTTCCAATGCAAGTCCAAAATCCATTCCAAACCGGTATAATTTGCTTTATGAGGAGTTTGAGAAGAAGTATCACGTGAGCCTCAATAAGCGTATCTGGAACGCCGAGGAGAGGGTGTGGTGTATAAGAACCGGCTTGATTATATAGATAAGGTTTTCAAGGATAAGGGAGTCAAGGATCTTTACGATATCGCTTGCGTCTTGTTTGAAGCTAGCGCGGAGCGGTTCTTGAAGAAAAGATGGAATGTCAAGAGCGTTACGTTTTAATTGAGATATACAAGAACATAATGGTAACAGTAAAAAAACTTACCGATATTGAGTTGATGAGAGAGGCTTGTGAGTCCACGTTTTTGGGGAAAAGCAATCAATCCCTGATCAGTATCTACAAATCAGAGCACTCTCCAGCGCGTACCCAGATCTTTTGGGTTAAGATTACAAATGTGAAGTTGTATGTAAGTACACATTTACTTAGGCATCATGTAGGTTCACAACCTTTTTCCCTTACAATGAGGAACGATGGGCGTGGTGGTAAGGATCAATGTCCATACATTGCTCATCGTCTCAGGGAGCTTTATGCTATTCCTGACAATGAACGAACCGAAAGTGATAATGAAGAGATTAATAATTTACTTGATGAACTGGAGAACAAGGCCGGAAGAAACGCCTTGACCAATCTTTCACTATTTATCAATGCCCAGTCCTTGATCGACATGGCGAAACTGAGATTGTGCTTCAAGGCATCATCGGAGACTCGTGATGTATTCTTGGCTATTAAGCAAGAGGTTTCAAAAGTTGATCCGGATCTGGCGAATATGATGGTCTCGAAGTGTGTTTATCGCAATGGGCTATGTGGTGAACAGGCTTGCTGTGGTTATAATTGCACGGAGCGTTTTAAGGTTGAACTGGACCATTACCTTAGTTTTTTCACTAATAAACAAAAAGGCATTAATCTTAAATGAGTAAGACTTATTCTCATCAGGAGGCTTTAGAGGCTTCCATTGATTATTTTGATGGTGACGAGTTGGCCGCTAGAGTGTGGGTTAACAAGTACGCGTTGAAAGATTCTGAGGGAAATATCTATGAGAAGACACCGGCGGACATGCACCGTCGAATGGCATCGGAGATTGCCAGGATCGAGCGTAATTATCCTAATCCATTAAGCGAGGATCAGTTGTTTGAGCTGTTTGACCATTTTAAGTACATTGTTCCACAAGGTGGTCCGATGACAGGGATAGGTAACCCCTTCCAGATCTCCTCATTATCCAACTGTTTTGTTGTCGGTCTGGATGGTGAGCCGGATTCGTATGGAGGTATCATGAAGATTGATGAGGAGCAAGTTCAGATCATGAAACGTCGTGGAGGTGTTGGTCACGATCTTTCTCATTTGCGGCCATCAAAATTTCCTGTAAGTAATGCGGCGTTATCATCTTCTGGCGTAGTTTCTTTCATGGAGCGTTATTCAAACTCAACAAGAGAAGTTGCTACTTCCGGTAGACGTGGTGCGTTAATGCTCTCCTTATCAATCAACCATCCAGATGCGGAGGCGTTCATTGACGCTAAGATGACAGAGGGAAAAATTACAGGGGCAAACGTATCTGTAAAGATAGACGACGCTTTCATGGACGCTGTTTCAAAAGATGAGGTTTATGTCCAGAAGTTTCCGGTTTATTCTGATAACCCCAAATTAACGAGAACTGTCAAGGCTCGTGATTTATGGAATAAGATCGTCCATAATGCGTGGGAAAGCGCTGAACCTGGAGTATTGTTCTGGGATACGGCTATTCGGGAGTCAGTAGCTGATTGCTACGCAGACTTAGGTTTTAAGACGGTATCGACGAATCCGTGTGGCGAAGTAACTTTATGCCCTTATGATTCATGTCGATTACTTGCTTTAAATTTATTCTCGTATGTGCGAAATCCATTCTGTGAGGATGCCTATTTTGATTGCGATATGTTCATTGATCATGCTTGGATGGCGTTACGGATCATGGATGATATTATTGATCTTGAGCTGGAGAAAATAGACCTGATCATATCGAAAGTCGAGAGTGACCCAGAGGATGATGATGTGAAGGCTACAGAGCTTAACCTCTGGAAGAAGATCCGCAAGAAATGTGAGATGGGGCGGAGAACAGGAATCGGCATAACCGCCGAGGGTGATATGCTTGCTGCTCTTGGTTTTAGATATGGGACTGAGGAGGCGAGTAAGTTCTCCGAGAATGTTCATAAAGAACTCGCTTGCTCGGTTTATTATTCATCCGTTTACCTGGCTAAAGAAAGAGGTGCTTTCCCGATATATGATTCTGGACGAGAGAAAAATAATCCGTTCATTAACAGGTTAAAAGAGGCGAATCCTGAGATGTATGAGGAAATGATGAAATATGGAAGACGTAACATCGCCTGTTTGACTATCGCCCCGACAGGTACCGTTAGTTTGATGACACAAACCACGTCTGGGATTGAACCTGTGTTTATGCCTGTCTACAAGCGCCGTCGTAAGGTGAATCCGAACGACCAGGATGTTCATGTCGATTTTATCGACGAGACAGGTGACGCTTTCGAGGAATATCTTGTTATCCATCCAAAATTCAAGATGTGGATGGAAATGAATGAATTGTCACTGAAAAAAGATTCATCTCAGGAGGATATTGATAATATTGTAAGCAAATCTCCTTATTACAAGGCTACCTCTCGTGATGTTGATTGGTTACAAAAAGTTCGTATGCAAGGTCGTGTACAGAAATGGGTGGATCATTCGATTAGCGTTACGATCAACTTGCCGGAAGATGTGAATGAGGATCTGGTGAATGACTTATATATTGAGGCATGGAAATCTGGATGTAAAGGATGTACGGTATATCGTGAGGGATCCCGTTCAGGGGTTTTGATTAGTGCCGGAAACAAGAAAGAGGCCAAATCGGTAGAAACGGAAGGAAAAAAGAGGCCAAAGACACTTGAGGCAGATGTTGTCAGGTTTAAGCATAATTCCCAGAACTGGATCGCTTTTGTTGGCTTGCGTGATGGCCGTCCTTATGAGATCTTTACCGGATTGGCCGATGACGATGAAGGTATATTGATCCCCAAAAGCGTAAAGTCTGGAGCGATTGAGAAATACAAAGATCCTGATGGAAGCAAGCATTATCGCTTTATATATAAGAATAAGGCTGGGGTATGTTGCTCTATTGAGAACCTTGAGACTAAGTTTTCTTCTGAGTTCTGGAATTACGCTAAATTGATTTCCGCTGCCTTACGATATGAGATGCCTATCCACAAGGTTGTCGGCCTTATCCAGAATTTGGATTTCAAGAGCGAGACAATTAACAATTGGAACAATGGTGTCGTGCGTGCCTTGAAAAAGTATATTGTTGATGGTACGAAAGCAAAGGGAAAGGTTTGTCCTAATTGCGGTCAAGAGACGCTTATTTTCCAAGAAGGCTGCTTGATTTGTACCAATTGTGGAAATTCAAAATGCGGATAAAAAATTATGTATTTTTTTTGTTCGTTTAAAAAGTTTGCTTAATTTTGTCGTGTCATATTAACATTATGGCGATCAAAAAAAAGGGGATGATCTTTAAAAATAGGAACACCCCGGACTTATTTGAGTTGAACAGGGAGCTCAGAACGCTCCCTGATGGAGAATACGCATTCTACATTTGCGACAAGTCTAAAAACAAAACTCTCCCCAGATTAAAATATCTATATGGCGTTGTCCTAAAAACGATCTCAGAGCAATGTGATGATCATCCGCCAGTAGATGTGCTTTATCGTAAGTTTGAGAAAATGTTTGCCCCGTCTAGGGAAGTAAAGCTTTTCAATAGCAAGTTTGTGTATCAAGATTTAAAAAACGCTTCGGCGGATGAGCTGGATGAGGTGATACAAAAGATCATCTGGTTCGCGTCTGAAAACTTGGGCATTGATAATATTGATAGGCTGTCATTGAGGGATCCGTCATATACAGAACCTTATGTTGACGCGTACAATGACCAATGGAAAGATTACAACAGAAACATTTAAAAACATTCAAATGTCAGAAGAAAAAGCAGTTAAAGACGAGGAGTTGTTAAACAAGTCATTAGAGGATCTCTTTTCGGAAAATCAGGAAACCCTGGAGGAGTCTCAAGCCAGAAAAGAAAAAGAGGAAGTTACCTACAGTAAGGTTAAGTATTTTACGATGGATAAGGAGAAGACGTACAAGATCCGGATTCTTCCGCTTCCGCCTAATTCTCAAAGACGTGGCTACGAATACCCCTTGCATGAGTACATGATGAAGATCAAGAACCCCAGCACCGGAAAGACCCGTTATGTGAACGCTTGCCGCGCAACAGAGGCTGGTATTTCCGTTGATTTGATCGACTCGTATCGTAAGTTGGCCCTGAAGAAGGTCAAGGGCGATAAGGATATGGAGAAGAAGATCAAGGGAGGATCATTCGGTGGTGGTCTCGGAATGGATTACAAGAGAGTCATGTATATCTTTGATTTGGATAACAGAGATGAGGGCATGATGATCTGGAAAGCGTCATTTGGCCAGTTCAAGAATATGGAGGAAGTCAAGGAGACGTTCTGGAAACGATTGATTGAAAAGAACAAGGATCCGAAACAACCTTGTCCGATTTCTTCCTGGAATATGGCTTATCCATTAGAAATCAAGAAGAAGAAGGGTAGTAAGGTTGAATATGTGTTTTCTATTGATCCGTTTGCTGACCCAATGAGATTGACGCAGGAGGAACTGAAAGCCTTGATGGAGGCTACGCCAATCAACAATCTTATCTATCGTTTCACGAAATTCCAGCTTGAGGCTGAGATTGTATTCTTGAAACAATATGAGGAGGAAACAGGTCTCGATCTTATGGATACGCAAGAGATTCAGGATGTTATCGCAAAGATCAAGTCTGAGCTTCCGGCGAATGACGATTCCTCTTTCTCTTTTGATACCAAGGATGATGACAATGGTGGTGATGACAGCCTCAGTTTTGATGACATTTCCGCTATGTTCGATGAGTTCCAGAATGAGGGAGGAAAGGAAAAGAGCGAGAAAGGTCAGGAGTTGAGAGGCATCGTTATTGATTATATCAAGCGTAAGGGATTGGAAATCGTAGTTACAAGAAAGAAGACCATCTCAAACTTGCTTGATGAGATTGAGGACGCTATCAGTGATCTTGGCGAGGAGCCGGAAGATGTCCAAGCCCCAAAGTCAACATCTGTAAATAAGAAGCAAGATCCTGAAGATGAGGGAAACGGTGATGAGGATGAAGAAGATCAAGGTACCCAGAAGGATGAGCCGGAAGACTTGAATGAGAAACATAATGAGGATACGAATGAGCCAGCCTTGAGACGGCGCAGAAGAATGTCGTAAACGATCAAGATTATCCTAAAACACAAAGGCGTACCGAACAAGTGGCGAGTACGCCTTTATTTTACGATATAGCATAGTGTGTAATGAGGCTATCGCATTGTTAATTAACGATGTGCATGTTAGTAAGGAAAATATTGACCAGTTTAAACTGAACTGGAAAGAAGCTTTAGATGTGGCCATATTTAATGGCGTGAACAGGATCCTTATAGGAGGTGACCTATTTACATCTCGGCATTCCCAGACCCTTGATGTATTATTGGCGGTGTACGACGTTTTCCAGGAATGTATGGATAACAACATCAACGTCTTTATATTGGAAGGTAACCATGATAAGGTTAACCAAGAATCTAATAGAGGGTATTGTAGCGTATTTCGGTCCTTTGATAATGTGTATGTGGTGGAGGATTGGAGTTGTTTGAAATTTGGGGATGTAGTTGTTGGTATGATATCTTATTTCCCAGAGAATGGCTCTTTTGCCAATATGCTGGGGGAGATAAGTAAGGAACTTGATACGGTTAACTATGATCACAGTGTCCTTTATATACATGAGGGGATTAAGGGCGCTTTACCCCAACCGGCGGACACGGATCTTCCAGCCGATATTTTCTCATGTTGGGATAAGGTGTTGGTTGGACATTATCATGATCGTTGTGTTGTGAAGGGGACTAATATCGAATATATCGGATCGTCCAGACAACATGGTTTTGGCGAGGACGAGGAAAAAGGATACACTCTCCTGTATTCTGACGGATCGACAAAGTTCGTCAAGAATACCGTCAATGTTCGTTATGTCACGTTGCGAAAAAGATACGATGAGATTTTTTCCGGATCTTTTAAAGATGAGGTCATGTCATATACATCCAACAATTATAAAGTTCGGGTGATCATAGAGTGTAAGGCTGGACAATCAAATAGCGTAAACAAGTCATTGCTGTTCGATATGGGCATTTCTAAGGTTGAGTTGATAGATGAGTCATCCCCAATCAAGATAGCGTCCCAGGAGTCCTTAAATGAGCGTTATGACAAGAGCGGTATCATTAAGATGTACCATGAGTTTTGTGACAAGAACTCAATTGGTAACGTAGATTTTGGTGTCAAATATCTTAATTCAATCAATTCATGTGGAAATTAAAGTCAATAGATATTGATGGGATCGCCTCATTTCATAAGGCGATTTACCTGTTTAAAAATAATGTAGCGACTCTGGTTTATGGCGAGAATCTTGATAATGAGTCGCAATTATCCAATGGTTCCGGAAAATCATCTCTCAGTGAGGCTATAGCGTTCTGCCTGTTAGGTTCTCCGCTCCGGCAAGTCAAGAATGAGGAGATTATCAACAATGACATGGATTCAGCGTCAGTAACATTGGCTCTGGAGAATACGTCAACCGGAAATACCTTGTTGATTTCACGTACTGTCTCAAGAAAAGGACCTCAGCAAGTTTCTTTGACGTTTATAGATAAAGACTATAATCAATACCCTGTAGTCAAATCCAGTGTTGATGAGTATAATAGATATATCCTTGACATGCTGGGGGTCACGAAAGATGATATTTATGGCTCATTTATCCTTTGCAAGTCAAGATATAAGGATTTCCTGTTATCCTCGGATAAGGAGAAAAAGGATATCATCAACCGGTTCTCAAGAGCCAATATGGTTGACCAATCTATCGAAACACTTAAATCCGACAAGGAAAAAGTCAACTCCGATTTCCGGGACAAGGAACTGGAGAAAAGTAAGATCGAGGGACGTATTGAGGCTCTTCAGCAAACCATGAGAGACGAGGCGGAGAATTTCGAGAAGCGCAAGAAGGATAAGGAAGCCTCGATCAAACAGTATAACGAGAACATTGAGAAACTGGAGGCGAAGAAAAAAGAGACGCAAGCCAACATTGATTCCATGAAAAAGGAGATCGACAATATAACAGCGATCGCTGATGAGTTAAATGATTATGAATCAAATAATTATAATGGATCTGATTTTGATGGTATTAAGAGGTTTGTCTCTGGTCTTGCGACGTTTGTTGACCTATCAGGCTATTCCGACGCAGACTTGACATCCCAGATCAGTGAATATAACCAACAAATTGAGAAGGAGACCAGTAATCTGGTTGACCTATCTATCAGGATCGAGAAGGAGAAAGTGGTATCGAACGCCCTGTCTGAGAAACTTCAGATCGCTCGGAGCGACAGGGACAAGCTCAATGGGGAGGTGAGAAAGCACAACGAGATACGGGATAAGGCTATCAATGAGGAGAACAAGAGGATCAAGAATATCGAGGAAGATAGGGTCAAACTGACATCCGAGAAGGCCATGATCGAGGCGAAGCTGGCGAAACGTATTACCTGTCCTCATTGTGGCCAAGAGTTCGTCCTGTCAGATCCTAGTTTTTCTATAGCCCTCGCCAAGGACAGGTTAGAAAGTATTGATGTCTTGATGGAGAGCCACGGGAAGACCATACAAGACAGCATAAACACGATTAACAAGATCACGTCCCTTAAATTGGAGGACAGAGACAGGCTTGAAAAGGCAGATGCGATTATCAACGATCTGGAGAAAAAGATTAAGGATAACACGGAAACCATTTACCGCTTATGTTTCCAGAAGGAAAAGGGTGACAAAATGTTATCTTATCTCCAGGAATCAGTAGATCGTTGCGAGGAAAAACGCTCGTCCCTTATCGACGATATGATGGATTGCGTGTTTTCCTCCCTAGACAAGAGGGTCAAGTCCATCAATAGTGATATTCAGATGAATGAGAAGATGATCGGGAATACTGACGGCATGATCGAGTCCAACAGGGGAATGATCAAGAGCCTGGAGAATGAGGAGGTAGTTCCTTATTCTGATACGATCATGCAATCCATTGATAAATATGAGTCTATGCTATCAGATGTAAAGGATCAGTTTAACTTGCTAAAAGGGTCAATCGAGGATTTTGAGGTTCAGGAATCCAACTTCAATATGTTCAAGACCTATCTGGCTAACAGCAAGATTGACGCTCTCAGCCATGCGACCAATGAGTTCCTTGAGCATATCGGTAGTGATCTTAGGGTTCGATTCAACGGCTATACGATGTTGAAATCCGGAAAGGTGAGAGACAAGATCAGCGTATCCGTATTGCGTGACGGCATTGATATCGGAAGTTTTGGAAAACTCAGTGTTGGAGAGATGAGCCGGGTTCAATTGGCCGTGATATTGGCCATGCACAACTTGGTGAATTTGAACGCTGACAATGATAAGGGGTTGGATTTATTATTGATTGATGAGGTCCTGGATGGGGTAGATGAGAGTGGATTGGACAATATTATTAAGTCTATCAACAAGATAGGCGTAACATCCATTATTATCTCTCATGGAAAGACGGCGGAATCATACCCTTATAGATTGGTAGTAAGAAAACAAAACGGAGTATCAGCTATTTATGGGTAAAGCAAAAATCCCAGTAAAACTTAAAAAGGAAGACATTTTAGCGCTTGATATCGCTACTCATTGTGGGTATTGCTCTTGGAAGGGACATGGAACATGGGACTTTACAGAGCGGAAAGTTAATAATTATGCGGAGCATAAAGATTTCAGGGATACTTTAATTCGGTATATCCAAGATAATAATATTAAGGTGATTACGGCAGAAGACGTGACGGTTGGCACGTTTTTTCACTCCATGAGAAAATTGAGTGAGTATCGTGGGGTATTGCTGGAGGTCTGCGATGAGCTTAACCTTCCAGAACCTATTTTTATCAATACGTCAGCAATCAAGAAGTTCGCTACCGGAAATGGTAAGGCGACTAAAGAACAAATGATCAAGGCGATGATGGAGAAATATAACGAGATCCCATGCGATGATAACGCTTGCGATGCTTTTTGGCTTTATATGTTGGTTTGTAAAAGGTACCGGTTATGAGTGAAAGAGCTAAAAGAAGACAGGTAGCCCGCCATACCTTTGTGTTGGGGGAATTATTGAATGACTTTTATACGTTTTTATCATCTGAGCCTAAGCCTTTGGACAATGAGGTACGGTTGCGTTTCAAGTCAACCAATCATAAGTGGGTGAGTTATTGCAAGCGTCATGGGCTGGACTCGGTTAATGTTCTTGATGAGTTTAAACGTCAAGTGGCAACTACATGGAACAAGAAGATGAGAAAAGACGAATAAAGAATGAGCTATTCAATAAGTATGTAGTGCCTCATGTAAATATGATATATAAGTTAGTTATCACCTATTCCATGAAAAAGTCCCATATACAGGATAATTATGTGGAATGCTTGAATAACTATTATAATTATATTGAGACCTACAACCCGGAGATGGAGATCAAGACATGGCTCCATATAGTTTGCAAGAGATTTATTAAGTCGCTTGAGGTAAAGAGAAGTAAGGAATTACAACAAGTTGACTTGGAGGAGGCCAGCAGTGACCTTATTATGCACGATCCTTCCCATGCCTCAGAAAATGTGATGGGGGTTGATAATTGGAGGGAGATGTACAGTGATGAGGTTCTTGATGCCCTCATGGGGCTTGGGGCGATATACAGGGAGGCCCTGTTGTTGCAATTGGCGGGTTACTCTCTGAAGGAGATTGCCATGATATCTTACAGGAATGGTAATATCAAGGCATGTAATGTAGACACTGTTAAGTCAAGACTGTTTCTTGCCAAAAAAGGCATGAGAGAGGCTTTAGAGAAAAATGGATACAGAAAAACTCATTAAGAAATTTTCCCATGTATTTCAAGAGATAACTAGAAGGGCGTATGATAATCAAGAACCGTTTCCAGGAGGAGGTCAAGTGCATAGGTCTATGGTCAAATTCGTCACGATGATGTCCAAGGAATATGGCGAGATCTCAGATGAGAGGGTGGTCGATTATTGTATCGCCCTTCTCCATTATAGGAAGGGACGTGAGTATGTGAGGATTAACCTCGTGTTTGGACCAAAGTCAATCGAGAGATACAAGGGGTTCAGTAAGGGCAAAAGATACTTTGAGGACGAGTGGCTGGAGAGTTTTGGATTATCAAGGGGCAAGTTGTTAGCTGGGATAGCGGATAGATCCAGGCACAATCACTCAAAGTATATATATATCGCGTCAGAGGATATCACGAAGGAAAGGGCCGTGACATTAGGATTGGCCCCATTTCTTTGTTACAGGACATCCACGATGTGGACACCATTCTCTCCGGTATGCTCAAAGTGCGGTTTTCAGGGAGAATGCGCTGACGAGACAAAAAGATTATTCCCGGAAATTTATAGACTAAGGAAAGAGGAATGGCAAAAGAACAAAGAGCATTGAGTGAGGAGTTTTTGTACTTGTTATACAATTCGGCGTTCAGGAAAGGGTATATATGCGGAATAGTGGTTGAGAACATGAGAAACGATTATCTTCCAGATAAGCAGTTTCAATTGATAAATAAGGTTATATCAGTATATTATAAGGCTTATAAGAGCGCTCCATCCTATGGCTTTGTGACAGAGAAAATAAATGAGGATTTTGACGCTGTTGAGTTGTTGCAAACGATTAAGGAGTTTGAGTATAATGACCCGGAAGAGGTGATTATATCTACGTTTGAGGAGTATATAAAAGACGTAAAGCTAAAGCAGTTATATGCGAAGATTCCTCAGTATTACAATAAGGGGCAAGCGGATAAGGCGCAAGAGGAAATTAAGCAATATGCGGAATGGCTTAATTCCTTTTCACTGCACGCCTCTAAATTCGTGAACGTGATTGATACGTTTGGCGAGAGGTACAATGAGAACGTCAAGGCTGTTGAGGAATCAAGGCGAATGAGCAAGCGTACCATAAACCGATTTTATATTGATGACCTTGATGAGATGAATGGTGGAAGAAGCCTGAGAGGACAGCTTAGTTGTTTCTTGGCTTCAACGGGAATTGGTAAATCCCATATCGCTAGACACATTGGAACCCATGCGGCTATAGACGATGGGTTAAACGTGCTACACTTTCAATTGGAGGGGTCTGAAAAAGAGGTTGTTGATGCGTATTCTGGCTGTCTGGTGGAAAGAAGCTCTTATTGTTATGAGAGAGGTAAGTTCTCGGCAAAAGAAATGGAGGCGTTTCAAAAGAAATTGAGCCAACTGTCTGGGAATATTGATGTAAGATCGTTCCCGAAATTCAATAATAAGGTAAGTACTGTTGATATCAAAAACGGTATAGAAGAGTACAAGAAGATTTATGGAGAGTCTCCAGACCTGATCATTATTGATAGTATGGACTTGCTTACGGATTCTTCCGGAAAGAATTACGATAATGATCATGAGAGACATAAAAGGATCGCGGTGGCTAATGACTTGAAGGATTTAGCCTCTGATGAGGATGTTTGGATCGTTGTCACTTACCAGGCTACGATCGAAAATAAGGATTGGAGAAATGATGAGAAGAACGTGTTGACGGAATATAATTGCGCGGAGGCCAAAGGTCTTGGTAGGCCATTGACGCACCTTATTTCCTTAAACCAATCCGATAATGAGGCTAAGGAGCAAACGATGAGGCTTCATGTGGCAAAATCTCGTTTTTTCAAAAAGGGCGCTACAGTTAAAATAGCTACCAGATATGAGGACGAGGTGTTTTATGATAGACAAAGAACCTTAAATATGAGTAAATGTGCGTGAAATAATTAGGCCGGTAGCAAAAACTATCGGCCTAACCTTTTTTATATAATTTTTTTTACTAACTTTGCTTGCAAATGGAATACACGAGACAAGAAATTGAGTTTATCATAGAAGAACTCAAGATCGAGTTGAACGGTCATTTTGATGGCGCGGGAAAGAACCTGATCGCTGAATATTGTCCGTATTGTGGAAAAAGGCACAAGTTTGCGGTGTATGTTGGTAAGCCTACCGCCCGCAAGCCTTTGTTCGCCTCCAATTGCTTCTCTTGCCAGAGATCTAACAGGGAACTGGCACCTCTATTGGAGAAGCTTGGAAGAACAGATTTAATTTTTGAGGTTACTACACGAATTGAGGATAGTCTGGATACCACGCCACTCCTGTCCGATGAGGGTGATGTTATTGATGACACCCTAGAGATTATTGATTTACCTAAAGGATATAAAAGGTGTTACAAGAACGCTTATTTAAAGTCACGCGGCTTTATAGCTGATGATTACAATTATTTTCCTGTTGGGACCACTAGAGGGTGTAATTTCAAGTTTGATGATTACGTGATACTTGAAATTATAGATGATGACTCACTGGTTGGCTGGGTTGCTAGGCATATTTGGGATAAGAAAAAGATTGAGCGTCACAATATTGCCGCTAAGAGATCCGGTAAATTTAGGATCATGAGATACAAGAACTCTACTGAGAACGATTTTGTAAAGTTATTGTATAATTATGATTCAATACATGAGGGAGAGACCGATACCGTGATAATCGTTGAGGGACCATTTGATGTTATCGCCTTGACTAGGAAAATGGAATTATATGATAATGAAAAGGTTTCTGTTGTAGCTACTTTTGGGAAAAAGATCTCGAATACCCAGATATTCAAGATACAACAAAAAGGAGTAAAAACGGTTGTTCTGGCTTATGACGGTGACGCTGTGGAGGCGATCAAGAAGACAGCACAACAATTGAAACCTTATTTTGACGTGTATATAGCAGATATTAATGGTGATAAGGATTTCGATGAGATGACTTATGAGGAGATTTATGATACCTTCTCTAATCATATCGAGACTCCCCTAGATTATAGTTTGAATAAGTTATAATCAATTAATTATGTACAAAACTTATGCGGATGAGGACCCAGTATGGTCTGAAGAATCTGGTATGGTGGGGGTGATTTGTTTTCCGAGATGGTGGAATCCGTTGTTCTGGTTATTTATTATTTTCATGCCATTCCTGGGGTCTTTGTTTGACGCTATTACAGATCACGACGAGAGAGGCGGGCTGTATTTGTTTTTCTCTTCGATGTCGTTAAATATGGAACGTATCAGTGATTTTTTCGCTAAATATAAGATATGAGCGATAATCTTGCCACCACTCCAGTAATTGGTGAGCAAAAAGTCGTTCAGACTTTGCGTGAAAATCTGGATATGTGGTTGATTCATAATAAGATACGTCACAGGTTTATTGATGATGATATCGTTGACATAGAGGGTTTTGGAAAGCTGTATATCAACGATTTGAGCGGGGTAAATTCCATTTTCAGGAAGGTTAAGAAAACTGGCGAGATCGTGTTTAACTTAATGTGCGATCAGGATTCATTAATATCTGACGGCATCGAAAAAGTTACCTTCTTGTTTGGTAAGAACTGGTATTGGTTTGACCTTAATAAGGGGTTTGACCTTAAAATCCTGAAGTATGTGGGTGAAAGGGAAGGCTTGAGAAACAAAGAGCTTGATTCTGTTCGGTTTGTGAATCTGGGGATACATACCCCTTATGAGTTACTTAACGGTTCATTCAAATTCTCAGAGTGGATAGCTAAAGCCAAGCATTTGGGACAGAATTGTATAGGGATATGCGATAAGAATACGATGGCCGCTACTCTCCAGTTACAGAAGGAATGTAAATCGGCAGGGATGAAGTACGTAATTGGCTATACCCTTGATGTTGTTGATGGTGAGGATGAGTTTGAGGTAAAGGTATATTGCAAGAACAATAAGGGCTTGTCCAACCTGTTAAGGTTACAAAAGCTGATCAATGTCGATTCTGACGACCATAAGGTAACTATCAAGCAACTAGTTTCTTATATTAATGGTAACATCTTGGTGTTTGGTACATTATCATCATACTGGTTAAACAGGAACGATGATGTGGTTAATGAAATCAGTAAGGTTTGCGGGAAAGTATATTACCAGGTTGATATAAGCGAATTTAAGGCCGATCGAATAGACCGAATGTATCTTGACGCTCTCAAGGAGTTTTACCACAATTCTCCTAAAGACTCATGCGTGTTCCCAGCCTTGATTTGCGACAACTATTACCTGGATGATTCGGACGCTAACAATAAGATTATCCTTAATAAGATCGCTTGCGGGGCGGCACATAATCAGTCTGACCAGCAATATTTTAAGGATATGGATGAGCTGTACGAGAGTTTTTCTTCCTTATTCTCGGATGACTGGGATGTTATGGGAGAGTTCTTGGACGCTTGTAAGGCCACTGTTGAGATCTCCAGTGACGCGAACGCTTATTATGAGACCTCCAGAAATTTTATGCCGGAATACGACATGACCGAGGAGGAGAAGGAGAAGTATGGTGATCGCCGGAATATGTTCAACACTATCCTTGAGGAAGGTTTTAAGCGACTAGTCCCAAAAGGTCAAGAGGCTAAATATCGGGAACGCATGGAGAAAGAGAAGTATGTCATTGAGTCAACAAATAACATAGATTATTTCTTGGTCCAGTACGATACGGTCAATTGGGCAAATCAGCAGGGTATAATGACCGGTATTGCCCGTGGTTCTGGAGGAGGATGTTTGTTATTATATCTGATGGGAATAACCAAGCTAGACCCTATAAAGTACGACTTGATTTTTGAGAGATTCCTTTTGCCTGACCGTTCTGGATTGTATGAGGCTGAGGTTTCTGTTATTGCTGATGACTTGATGTCCGACAATATCGTAGAGGTTGATCTTGGAGATGGGAAAATGGTATTTGATAAAGATGCCCAGTTCATGATTAAACGAGGAGATGAGAGTCTTGTCGTGTATGCTGATGAGTTGATGCCTGGCGATGATATATTGTTTGATAATAGAGATTTACTATGGACATTAAAAGAAAAATATCGTGATTGATTTAGATAGCAACGTAAGAATGAAAGAGGCTTACGATATTATAAATAACACTGATGAGAACGTATTTGTGACAGGTAAGGCCGGTACCGGTAAAACAACATTCTTGCGTTACCTGATAGAGAATTGTCATAAGAATATGGTAGTTGTAGCTCCAACCGGTATTGCGGCCATCAATGCTGGAGGTACCACGATACATTCGCAATTCGGGATTCCATTTGGGCCGTTTATTCCTAATATCGTTGGATCAACAACTTATCCTGGACTTGATGATTATTCGTTAAGACCTGATAAGATTGAGACGATAAACAAGATGGAGGTGCTGGTTATTGATGAGATCTCTATGGTTAGGGCGGATTTGCTTGATGCGGTGAACGATGTGTTATGCTTGCATCGCCATTGCAGTAACAAGCCATTTGGAGGGGTCCAGTTGGTCATGATTGGAGATCTGTATCAGTTAGCCCCAGTGGTCAAATCGGAGGCGATACTTGACAAGTATTATAAGTCTTGTTATTTCTTTGATTCGATCGCGTTATCCATGAAAGGGTTTCAGATGGTTGAGTTTGATTATGTTTATCGGCAGTCTGATCAGGATTTTGTTAAGATACTTAATGAGATACGTAGGGGAAGCATATCAGATGAGAGTTATGCCACGTTGAAAGAACACTACGATCCGGCGTTTAAGCCTGACGAGGACAATATTGTTACCGTAAGTACGCATAATAATAAGGTCCAAACGATAAATGACGCTAGGTTGAGTGAGATAGATGGTGATATTATTGAGTTTAAGGGGATCATAAAAGACGATTTTAAGGAATCTAATGTTCCTTGCGATCTTTCCTTGCAATTGAAAATAGGCGCTCAGGTCATGACTGTCGTAAATTCCTCAGATGGATGTTTTTGCAATGGATCAATTGGCATTATCAGGGATATAGACACGTCAGTTCCTGGTGATGAAAGGATCGAAATCGAGCTTGACAACGGGAATATTATCAAGATAGGTAAATACACATGGGACAATTTTAAGTTTGACGTTGACAAGGAATCCGGTAAGATTAAGAGGGAATCAGTAGGAACGTACACGCAATTCCCTATTCGTTTGGCTTGGGCGATCACGGTACATAAGAGCCAGGGGTTGACCTTTGACAAGGTTATTCTTGACATATCAAGGTCATTTGCGCCTGGTCAAATATATGTGGCGCTATCACGGTGCAGGACCCTTGAGAATTTGCATTTGATTTCTATGTTCAGCAAGAGACAGGTTAAGGTTGACAGGAAGATTGTGAGATTTTTTAGGAACAAGCGGGAAGAGTCAAGCCTGCCCGAGACAAATGAAGAGGACCAATAATGGATAATGTAATCTTATCGTCTGGATATTTGAAAGTGACGGAGATCGTAAAGCCTCCCAGGATACAATCCTACTTTTGGAGGGGAATGAAGGTTGGCGATGTCATCAGGATCGACTATCAAATGCTCGAGATTGAGAGAAACGGGAATAACGAGAAGTTATTGCAACCTGAGTTATTTGTGTATAACATGACTACCGGAAGGAACACGTTGGTAAAACACAACACGTTAGTTCGACTTCTACGTAATTTTAAGTTTATTGTCAGTAACTATAAGGGGTTTGTTTTCGATAACCCAAATCGTGGTCTGAAATATGAGGATAATAGCGTTAAGGAGTGGAATCCTAAAGATCTCTTTAATAAAGGCGAGGTTTTATAGCCGGTTTTTTAAGGACTTGCAAATAGGTAGCCTTATCATGTTTGAGGTAATGACCGGAAACCTGAATAAGGATACTACTGTGAAAATCTATAACATAACAACAGGTAAGTCTTGTAAGGTGAAGTTTGAGAGGTTCAAAAAGATATTTAATAAAATCATTTTGGAGGAGATAGGCGATGATAGTAAAATCGGTGAAACAATATCATCTTGATAAAAAGATCAGGGTGTCTGATTGTCTTGTAAGTCAGGGGTACTTGCAAGGTGAGTCAGGCTCCCTGCCTGACGTGGATATTGATTTCCAGTCTGATAGAAGACAAGAAGTGAAGGAGTACCTGGAGAGAAGATATAATAAGAATGGATTGCAGCGCGTGTTTAGTGCCGGTACCTTTACTACGATGAAATTGAAGGCGGTATTGAAGGATGTTGCTAGAGTTCATGGCGTTCCCGTTAGCGAGGTGAATTATGTGACATCAATGATTGATGATGATTCAATGGGATTTGCGGATTTCTTCAAATACGCTTTTCAGAAAAGGAGACTAAAGGAGTTCATCCAGAACTATCCCATTGTCATAGAGGATATTAGAACCATAATGGGCCAACCCAGATCTTCTTCTATACATGCTTCGGCTATCATTATTACTCCAGAGCACAAAGACGGAAAAGTTATGGAATGTTTTGATTATCTTCCAATTAAGAAGATTGATGACATTCTTGTGTCTGAGGTAGATGGTTATTCGATTGACGAGATCGGATTGTTAAAAAACGATTGCCTAGGAATCAAAGAACTTACCAAATTGCAGAGTACCAGGGACTTGGTAGTTAAGGAATATGGGGATAATACCGAGTTCCTTGAGATCATCAATGACAAGCTTGATGATGAGAGGGCTTATGAGTTGTTCACCAATGGGTTTACTCAAAACATATTCCAGTTTGGTTCTGCCGGAATGACAAAGTTCGTGATGGATATGAAACCTACCAGAATATCTGACCTTATCGCCGCCAACGCGTTGTTCCGGCCAGCCACGATCGAGTCTGGATCTACTGAAGCTTATGTGGATTGCAAGAATGGGAAGAGGGATCCTGTCTATCTGTGGGGGACACATGATATACTGAAAGAGACTTTCGGTTTGCTTACGTACCAGGAACAGGTGTCCCGGATGGCGAATGAGATCGGTGGCTTTTCATTGGCTGAGGGTGTCCACCTTGTCAAGTATATCAGCAAGAAGAAGGTTGATAAGATCTTGATGATGAAAGACAAGTTCCTGGAAGGGGCCAAGGCGAAGGGATGCCCAGATGAGGACGCGAAAGCTATATGGCAATTGTTTGAGAACGCCGGTAGCTATTTGTTTAACGCCTCCCACGCCACCGCTTACGCCCTAACGGCGTATATAGGGGCGTGGTACAAGGCCAATTACCCAACTGCGTTTTATACGGTGGCGCTCCAGTACGCCAAGGATGACAACATCAACGCGTTAATGTCAGAGATGGAGCTGGCCTCTAATTGCCGTATTGTATCGCCGGATATCAATGAGTCTGGGATGGAGTTCAAGACGGATTTTAAGACGGATGAAATCTATTGGTCATTATCCAGGATCAAATTTATAGGCACTGATACGGTTAGGTTCATATTGGACGAGAGGGAAAGTAATGGCCCGTTCAAGTCAATAGAAGATTTTTGCGATCGGATCATAAAGAGAAAGACTCTCAAGTTGTTTCCTGGAAATTCGGATAGGTGTCCGATCACGTCCAGGCACATAAAGAACCTTATCGTTTCTGGATGTTTTGATAAGCTGGAGAATGTTCTTTCTGTTACTGAGAGGTATGGGATATTGAAAAAAGCTTCTGAGAAACTTGGGTTTGAGATTAATTCCACAGAGTTTCCAGACGACAAGTTGGATAAGCATTATTTTTGGTCAATGTTCCAGATCTCAATAAGTGGAATTGGAAGCATTGATTATGACCGTGTATATAATAATTCCGACTTCCGCATAAAAGTAAAGAATCAGAAATATAAGACCTTACATGAGTGTAAGGACATGGAATTGGATAATAAGCGCGTCGTTATATGCGCTACAGTGAATGATTTTGAGGAAAAAAGCTATACCGATAAGGAGACTGGGGAGAGAAAGGTGTTCGTGAAGTTGCAGTTACAGCAGAACAACGAATTGATGGAAATGACCCTCTGGAATGATGATTATGATCGTTTTAAGGATCTTATCCTTATTTCTAAGGGACGTATAATGATCGCCTCTGTATTGGTTAGGTGGAGTGATTTTTCCAATATGAATACGCTTCAAGTTTATAAATCATCTGTAATAGACATAATCTAATGACGAAACGAAGAATGAGGTTATCTGAAGATGACCTGAAGGTGGTGTTAAGAATGAGGGGGTTAAAAAATAATCCTTACCGGATCGTAAATAGTGATTCGACATACAGATTGACATTGACTAGAGAGGAAGAGGACGAGGTTGCCATTAATAGGGCCTTGACCACATTAGACAATCCCAGCATAATTTGTGAGATTGTAAGAAAATCTCTTGGCTATATAGTTGATGATTATGATGTTACTGTCATTATCCGCAATAAGGTCACAAATGAGGTTAAACAAGCGACAATCGGAACGAGACCATGAAAACCAACATTATTTGTATCGTAGGGCCAAGTGGGTCCGGAAAAACATATATGAGTCAATATCTGAAAAAGATTGCGAAGATACCTTACGTGGTGTCTTGCACGACAAGGCCAATGAGAGTGGGGGAGAAAGATGGCGTTGACCACTGGTTTGTTTCTCCAGCGGATCTTAGGATTGACCGGCAAAACAATGATATCTTGGCTTATACCAGATATGGAGGGTATGAGTATTGGGCTAAACACTCCGATATTGTAAAGTTCCGTACCGTATCTTATGTTATTGATGAGGAGGGACTTAAAATGCTGATGGATAAATTCAGTTATAAGTACAATATCATCTCGGTATATGTTGATTCTCCAGAAAAAATGAGATTGAATAATGGGGTAACAAAGGAACGTATAGAGCGTGACAAGGAACGCGAAACATTACCGGAAAAGGCTTATACGTATATTTTGCACAACGATGGCACAATTGAAGAGTTTAATGAAAAAATTAAAAGCATAATAGCTGATGGCATCTAAGGATAAAATACTTTTGGCTTGCGTGTTGGACACGGAGACTGGAGGGCTGGACCCTAAAAAGTGCGCGATTACACAGTTGTCTTGCAAATTAATCAGAATGGATACTTATGAGATCGTGGGGGTGTTTGACAAGTATATCAAACCTTATAAAAAGAAGGGTGGAATTTTTGGTAAGGCTAAGAAACTGAAAACGAAACAGGAGATAGAGCAAGAGGAACAGGGGTATTATGAGTACCAGGAAAAGGCTATGCAAGTTACCGGCCTAAGTTTTGATTTCCTGGAGAAGAAAGGAGAAGATATCAATGATGTTGCCAGTTCTTTCTTGTCCTTTGTGAAGAAATGCTCCCAAGGGGCCACTGGAGGATCAAAACCATTTTTGGTTGGGCAAAATATACCGTTTGATCTTGGTTTCCTTCAGCACATGTTTACATATACCGGTCTTATGAAAGAGTTCTCGACAGTATTTCAAGGGAAGGAGGATATTAATGGTAACTTTAACCCTACGATGATGGATACGTTATTGTTGAATAGGCTTGTTTTCGCCAACGACCCATCCATTACGTCATATAAGTTGGAGGCTATGGCTGGAGTGCTTGGGGTTGAGTTGGTTGACGCTCATTCTTCTATGGCGGACGTTGACGCTACTGGTGATATATTTGTGGTGTTGGTGAACAGGATGAGGAATGGCGTGGAGAGCAATACGTCCGATTTCCTGAAGTCTGCGGAGAAGTATAGGGCGCACTTTATGATCTGACCTTATGAATGATAACCTTAATGAGGAGAAAGTCTGTTTTAGGGCTTTCTCCGACAAAATGTGTTATACGGTAATGGATGAGGGCGGGGAGGTGCCCGTGATCGAGATTTCCGGATATGATTTGAGGACAGTATTTAATTTTGACAAGATTCATTCGGTAAGCGACGCTGAGGATGCTTGTGACGCTCTCGCTAGGGTTTTTCTCAAGGCTATGGTGGAGCAATTACTAGAGGAACGAGTGAACGCCTCTTCTTGATAACTCCTATTCTTTAGAAAATATCGAATATGGAAAATATCAATATTCCCCAACTCAATGGAAATAATTTTCTGAAAGGGCAGATGAGGGAAGAAATAGGGGAGATTCCCGCTGTCTCTATGCTTACTGATGAAGAAGAGGAGTTTTGCCAGCTTTTTTGTAACGGAGGTCTTGATTTCGTAGGAAAACAAATGGAATGCTATAAATCCGTTTTCAGGGAAAGAGATGACCGTAAAGCCATGATAAAGGCGAATGAGCTATTGGTGTCACCCCATATAAACAAGAGGGTAACAGAGATTTATGAGAAGAACATGCAAAACAACATGTTCTTGAAGCAGCGTGTTATCAATTCCTTGGTAAAAATAATGGATGAGACCAGGGAAGCGAACTATAAGGATCGTTGGGGAATAGATTTGTCTCCAGCTCCATTAAGGGCTGTATCCGTTAATGCCGCAAGCAAGATAGCTGATATATGCGGATGGAAAAAGGATGAGGGGAATGGTGCCAATATCAATATTGGAAAGGAGAGTAACGTGACCTTCAATGTGATAGTGCCTCAAAACAACCCCAAATAAATTTCTTGAAAAAAGAGCCATCATTTCTTGGTGGTTCTTTTTATTTTTAATAAATTTGCAAAACATTAATGAAAACCCATATCCTTGGGCTTTTTAGATTTCACTATTATTTTTGATATTATGACTTGAGAAAGATGATGTTGATCGTCATTCTTGTCATGTCTTGTCTATTTTGCGATGATTCTCGGTATGCGAGGATGAGCGTACCCATAACCATTCAAGTGGATTTATTTGAAGAGGCTGTTGACCTTATTATATTCCATGAGGGATGGCATGATGGAAAGGATGGATATGTGGGTTATGGGCATAAATTATCCAGGGCGGATAATTTTGATCATAATATATCCAAAGAATTTGCCAAAGACTTGGTTAAAAGGGATTTGCTTTCCAAATGTGTTACTTTCAGGGAATTTGGGAAAGATTCATTGCTTCTTGGGGTATTAGCTTACAATGTTGGCGAGAATAATGTTGTCAAGTCCAGAATGGTGGATATGATGAGGAATGGCAAACGTAATATATATCATGAGTATATGTCTTTTTGCCATATTGATGGAAAGAAGAGTAATGTTTTGGTAAAGAGAAGGCTAAGGGAATTTAATTTATTATATAACAAAACTAATAATCTAATATTCAATGGATTTTAATATCAATGTGGGAGATATGGTTGACATTGGGGATATCAAGGACGAAAAATTGTCTTTCCTGTCTGGGAAGATGGGAGTAGTCACCCAGGTTCTTGATTCCCCGGTGAGAAGAAACAGAGGTTATATCGTAAGGGTGATAGGTATTGACCATGAGGATAAGGAATGGTTTGTAGATTCAATCTATTTAAGCAAAAAGTAAAATGAGCGATTATGTTTACACTGAGCTGGTGAAAGTTGAACCTATGACTAGTGGTGAATACTTTGAGAAATATTCTGAGTCAGTTGGTTTTAAAACGGATAGTCAAGAAAAGATTCCAGATGATTTTTGTGGGTATGGTGTCTATATAGACGGCAATTTGGAAATGTGGGTCAGCAACAACGTATTTGAGGAGAATTTTCACAGCGTTGGCCACATGATGTTTTATGACGCTGCTTATCTTGCTATGAGCAAAAAGTTGCGGATTAAGCGAAAATGCTGGGAGGGGCATTACGTGAGGTTGTATAAAGGACCAGACAATATAAAATTGCTTGTCGAAGAGTATGATGGTGTCGAGAGATTGGTTATGACCCCATACACCCCAACCTCAGAGGATCTGGTCGCTGACGATTGGCAAACAGTGTAGTCTCATGACCGGAAAAATAAATCTTTCCTTGTACATTATTGGATTGGCCATTATAGCCTATTTGCTTTGCGATAGGGGAAGGATAATTGAAGACCGGAACAAGTATAAGGAAAACACGGAAAGTCTCTTGACGGGCATAAAAAGGCTTCAGATGGACTCTTCCAGAAATGCGGTAGAGACAAACCGGTTAAGGTTAACCATCAATGAACTGGAAGAGGTAAGATCCGGTTATCTGAAGACTATTGATGAGCTGGGGATAAGGATAAAGCAGTTACAGAGCGTAGCTAGGCAGGATATTGATCTTGAGACCCCTATAGCTATCAAAGTTGATTCGGCGAACTATCTGGATATTATTGAGGGAAAACCTATAGAATTATTTGAGTCTGATCCATATAAAGATATAAAGTTAACCATAAAAAAAGACTCTGTTATAGGTAGCGTACAAATGACTGCCAATCTTACGCAATACATTTACGCTGACTATAAGCATAAGTTCCTATGGTGGATGTGGGGACTTAGAGGGGTCAAGCAGATTGTTATTTGTGATAATCCATACATCAAGATTAATTATTCAGAATATATCGAAATAACAAACTAATAATGAATTACAAACACCTATTGTTTTGGAAAAATAAGTCCGATATCATTGCCTCGGAGCTGGAGTCTGCGAACAATGTGTTCTCTAAAACCTTGAATAATCTCAACAAAATGATTGAGAAGGCAGACAAGTCAATTGAAAAGAACAATTCCGAGATTGCCAAGAGACAAACAGAAAACAACAATATCGAAGCTGTAAAAACACGTATCAACAAGCAAATTTCATTTTTGGCAGATATGATAGGGTAACTTTAACGCAAATTACGATTACCCTAGTATTTGTATTTTATTGAAGAGGAGGGCCATACCCTCCTTTTCTTTTTTTACTATTCTTAGTAAAAACCTAACTATAATCATGGGATATAAGACGTTAGTAGCGCCACAAAATTTACGTATAGACTTTTCCCCATCATTAAAGCAATATGAGCTTTGGAAAGCGTTACAGCCGGAATGCCATTTGTGTGGTGGAGAGATAAAGAATGTGTATATTGGAAATGACGAGAAAGGAAACAAAAGATATGTTCCTGAATGCTCGTCATGCGGGAATAGGAATATTCCCCAGATGATTCTAGGTGGAGGTGCCGCTGGAGGAGGAAAGGCGCAACCTATGACAGCGAAAATCCTTACGCCTGATGGATGGGTAAATATGGGCGATATAAAGGTTGGCATGGAAGTGCTTACGCCGAATGGTGGAAAAGCAAAGGTTATCGCGATACACCCTCAAGGCTTGAAGCCTATAAATAAAGTGATCACTAATGACAATTGCTTTACGAGATGTTGTGATGATCACTTGTGGGGCGTTTATATTAAGGCCGACGGAGGCCGGTTCTCCCAAGGAGGTTTTAACTATAAGGTAGTGGATACGGTCAAGATTAAGTCGCTGTTATCTTGTGGCACATTGCCGTTTATACCTATCGTAAAACCCTTGGAGTATGGTAAGAAAGGCAATGACCCTATTGATCCAATGTCTTATGGGGAAATGGTCGTGTTATTTAACAAGACATATAAAAATCCGGAATTGTCCAGCAATCTTAAAATGCTTCCAGAGTCCATATTAAATGGAACAATGCAAGACCGGATATTATTTGTCAAGGGTCTGGAGAGGGCAGGAGGCATATCCTTGTCTGAATCAGGATGGTTTGAGATTTGTTTGAAAAGCGGAGTGATGGCCGATGATATAGCTGAGGTGTTAAGAAGCCTTGGTGCTTTCGCTAAAAAACAATATATCAAGAATATAGATCGTTATAGAATCCGTTTCTGCTTTGAGGCAAACCAAAGCATTTTGTATGAGCCTGAGACACACCCCAAGCATTCCAGATACATAAAAGCTGTGATTCCGGATGGTATTGAGGAGTGCCAATGTATTACGCTTGACAGTGATGATCAATTGTATATTACTGACGATTACATTGTTACTCATAACTCATATATCGGAAGCGCTTGGGTGGTAAGCTCTTGTATCCGGTTCCCTGGTATTCGTGCTGTTGTCGCCAGAAAGACTATCAAGTCCTTAAAGGAGTCTACTCTTGTGACAATCAAAAAGGTGATGAAAGAATGGGGGCTTGTCGAGGATGTCAATTATTGCATTAATAACATTGAGAATACGATCACGTTCTGGAATGAGAGCGTAATCTTGCTGAAAGAGATGGCTGATCTTCCAGGCGATATTGACTTTTCACGTTTTGGATCAATAGAGGTTACTATCGTTTTCGTGGATGAGGCATCGGAGATATCTGAGAGGGCCGCCGACGTGATGTTTTCCCGAATCCGTTGGATGACAGCGGAAACATTCAAGACTCCAAAGATGTTCATGAGCTGTAACCCGGCGGCGTGCTGGTTGAGGTCCAGGTTTGTCCAGGATGATGACGGTAATCTGGTTAAGTGTCGTGACGGAGAGATGTTCGTAAGGTTCTCGGTATTTGATAATCCGGATGAGAGTTTTCGTAGAATATATGAAGCGTCACTTAATAAGATCAAGGATAATGCCACAAGAGAGAGGTTGCTCTATGGAAACTGGGATTTTATAGACTCTAACTCGATGGCGTTGTACAAAGGATTCAGTGGAGAAAAACACTTAATCTCCAACTTGAAAGAAAGCATATACGATCCATTGCGACCATTGATACTTGGATTTGACTTTAACGTGTTCCCGTTTATGACTTGTTTGATATCGCAAATTGATTATGATATGAAAAGTGTCTATATACTGGAGGAATTATTGGGAAGGCCCAAGGATAAACTCAACAACACACCTAAATTTTCCCAGTATGTTCTTAATCATCTTGCGGAGATGAAGCATATCGGTGGGGCGATAATTACCGGTGACCCAGCGGGATTGCAGAGAAATACCCAAACAGAGGATGGTGTCAATAATTATACGATATTGATGTCTGCCCTGAGAAAAAATCCCTTGCTTCGTCCAGAATTAAGGTTGTTGCAAAAACAACCTTCGCAAAAAAATAGGACAGAATGGATCAACGAACTGTTCAATGGGTTGGATGGGTGGAATATATTTATTGATCTTAGGGTAAGAAAATTAACCGAGGACCTTGTGTACCAACTTAGGAATGAAGATGGAAGCAAGAACAAAAAGAAAATTACTGACCCCGAAACTGGGGTCAAGTACGAGAAGTATGGTCACTGCTCGGATGTGTTTGATTACTTGTTATGTACCATGTTGACGAATAGCTGGAAGAAATACCAGCGTGGAAATTCATTAGACAAAATATTACACACTTCAACAATATCACCAAAATTCATATACTAAAATGAAAGGAAATCGTTTTTTGACAAAATCTGATTATTTCGAGATAATCACTGAGGAGGCTCTTGGACAAATAATTAAGGACAATGAAGATACCAAGTTCAGGCAAGCTGAGGAGTCCGCTGAGATGTCTATTATTGAGTATCTTACCGAGAATTATGAGATTGAGCGTGAACTGGAAAATGGCAAGAGGATAATTGAGTATGATAAGAGGCTTAATTATTCCGTTGGCAATTATTTTGAGATGGATGGGGAAATCTATAAGGTAATCAGGTCCATTAGCGGATATAAGGTACCGGCATCAAAGATTTACTGGGAACCATACATTGACATTACACAGGAGCAATTGATGTGTCCTGAGAAGTTCTTCAAGCCATATTCCCAGCTTGGCACCTATTACCCGGAAGACTTGGTTATTTACAATGGAGAGTTCTTTATTTGCGTGGATCATAATGGCTATGATTTTGGGGACATCAGGATACCTGGTGTCGTATGTTGGCAAGAGGCCATACCGACAGAATGGCAACCAGAGCCATTCCAGCTCAATGCCCTTGTCTCTTATAACGATAAGTTCTATATGCTATATGATATGGATGGGTATGACGAGACGATCACGCCGGACCTTCTTACGACGTGCTGGGGGGAGATCGCTGATTACGATGAGACCTACGAGAAATATGAACTTTCCCCGTATGAGTTCGTGGTGTATGACGGGAAAGTGTTCTTCCCTATAGTGAACGTGAATCCGGATGAGATCGAGTTGAACCGGAATGTTGTCCTTAAAGACCCCAGGAACCGGAATATTCGCAAGCACATGGTGAGGTTGGCCCTGTATGAACTGGTGAAAAACATTACCCCAAACAACATCTCAGTGATCAGGAAAGAAGATTATGATGAGTCTATGGCTTGGCTGGATAAGGCCAATAAGATGAAAATTAACCCCGGTATCCCAAGGAAGCTAGACGATACTGGAAGACCTAATCTCGATTGGGGCATAGCTACGTTCCAAAAGAATTATGACCCTTATGAGAACGCTTGGCAAGTTTAAGAATGTGAATTAATAATAATAAAAGCAAGGCATCGTTAAAAATGTCTTGCTTTTACTTTATATTTGTGTAAACAATGATCAGAAAGGAGGTGAAATGACGATTTTTTAAGAAAAAAGGCCAATCATTTTTTATTAACTTATTGATTATCAGCACTTTGTTGTGCCCAGAACAGGACTCGAACCTGCACGATCGCAAAACCACTCGCACCTGA